>ENA-UEQM01000185-UEQM01000185.1-human-gut-metagenome-genome-assembly--contig:-NODE-185-length-44863-cov-9.888179_pt1 | contig 44863 bp, 34 predicted proteins | sample MGYA00242948_ERZ507948 | MGnify/ENA primary metagenome ERZ507948 (study PRJEB26167, sample SAMN06115440) | human gut metagenome | host: Homo sapiens | place: China:Hubei | collected 2015-07-28 | study... | reverse complement strand
AAAAAGCAGGCTTTGCGCCGACCGGAGCGGTGTGCCGCTCAGGTACCCGCTTGCCTGTCCACAGTAGAGTCTCCCCCACCCGGAGGGAAAACCGAACGGTTTTCCCGGCTCTAAGTATTCGGCGCCGGCACCTTGCCGGTCGGGTTCCAAGGGCGAAGCGCCTTGGTCGCCGAAGGCGAAATCCCGCGACTTCAGTCGAGCATGATTTTGTGCAGTTCCAGAGGGGCTTCGAGGATGGCGTCGACCTGCTCGACGAAGGTCTTGAAATGCGCAGTCTGCATGTGGGCGTCGAGGGAGGCGTCGTCTTTCCAGGTTTCGATGAATAAGTAGGTGTCGGCGTTGAGTTCGTCGCGCTTGCAGTCGTAGCCGATGCAGCCGGGGTCCTTGCGGGATGCGGCGATCAGGGGGGACAGCAGTTGAGCGAGCTTGTCGCCGGAGTTGGGATTGATGGAAAGCACGCCGATGATATTGAACATGATTGAATCTCCTGAATTTTGAGAGGTTGGAGTAATATATCCTGTAAAGAAGCGGTTTTCAATCCGTTTGCAGGTTGATTTTCCGAAACCGTCCCATATATTACGGGATGGGATTCTGTTACCGGAAATCGAACCGCAGGGGTGGAATATGGATGTCAGATTTGTTTCGGAGTCGTTGTTGAATCAGGCGAAAGCGGCGGGAATCACCGGGGAACCGTTGCATGCGGTGCGGTTCAGCCGGGCCTTTTCGGGGGAGTCGGGGGAGGGGTATTTCCTGCTTTACCCGGATTGTCTGGCGGCGCTGGACCGGAAATTCGGGGAGGAGTTCCAACTGCGGAAACTGACGCTGGATGAACTTTCGCTGCTGAAGCGCGAACAGAACGGAACCAAACTGGATTTTACGTTGGACACGGCTTCCGGCCCGATCTCCTCCTCCGCGACGTTCTCGGAGGCGGAAGCGCTGGGGGAACTGCTGGACGCCCTGAATCTGGCTGCTCCCGCCGTTTCTGCGGCTCCTGCGCCGTCGGCAGCCGCCACCGTGAAACCGGAACCGCAGCCGGCAGCTTCCGTTCCGGGAAGCAAGCCGAAAATCGAAATCCCGTCCTCCAGCAATTCCGGTTCTTCGGGTTCTTTGCAACTGTTTGCGGCGGGGCTGCTGTACGCGGCGGCTTCGGACGGGGCGTTTTCGCCGGAACAGGAACGGCTGATCAATCAATTGATTCCGTCGGATGTGCTGGCGACGGCTTTGAGCTATTACAACAATACGCCGAAAGAAACTTTTTTCCGTGAAATCCGCAATGCGTTTTCGGAGAAGCAGCAGACCTCGCTGATCGCGAACCAGCTGGAAGTGATGATGTGCGACGGCGATCTCCGCCGGATCGAAATGGACTTCATCAAGGTCGAAGCGATGTACCTGAATTACTCCTCCTCCAAGATGTACCAGATCCGCGAGCTGATCATCCTGAAGAACCAACTCTCCGCCCTCTTCGCCTGAATCAAAGCATAAAAAAATCGGCGGGAAATTCGGTAAGAATTTCCCGCCGACTCTGTTTTAATCCAGATAGTCAATCCTGCGCACCATCATTCTTCCGGTGGTGGGATTACGGTCAAGTGTGACAATGATTTTACATTCTCCGGTGATTTCATCGAAGTAAATGTAGGGAGCTACACTTTCCGGGATATTGCTGGAGCCATCTTTCCGGACATCAAGGGTCCCGAATTTACACTCTTTGTCAAGTGCTTCTCCGTCATAGCGCAATTTGACGATATTCTTGCCGTCAATATCGCGAATCGTCTGAGCCACAATCAACACCTGCACTACATTCGGCAATGTACCTGTTGAGGCGGAAAGCAGATTGACGGTCTTTCCGATAATTTCTTCCTGGCTGGCGTCGTTTTTAAGGTCAGAAGGACTGATCAAGCCAAAGGCGTTTTTCAGCGAATGGACGATACTGCCATCATTGATTTCCCAGTCGATAAACTGTGCTCTGCTTTCAAACAGCCGATCTTTGTCCTGATCTGAAGAAGATAGACCGCTGGAAGACATCAGGCGACCGATTGCCGTAGCCCAGATGTCACGATTGGAGTCGTTAATCTCAAGCCCAGCCCCGGAGGAAACGGACGGTTTGTTGCCATTGTTGAAGTCAGTCAAATTCTGGTTATACCGCAGGTTGATGAAAAGCGCTCCCGCCATATCCTGGTCATAATCCTTCATATTATCTGCATTGTCCTTGTCACGCTGCGGATCGTTTTCCCACAACATGTTGACATCCACACGCCCGTAGTTACGGGCTTTGTTGTTGGGGCTGATTGCAACTTCATCGAGCAGTCCGCCGTCACCGACCTTATAACTGACACCGGCTGCTTCCCAGTTCGTATCGGCTTTCAGAGTGTGATCTTCCGGTTGAATCGGATAGTTGGCCTTACTTGGGCTGCCTGCCTTTTTCAGGTTGATGGTCTGCCACGGGGCTGCACGATGGATTGCGCCAAGTTCCCAAAGACTCTGCATCGGGTGATTGGAGATTACGGCAGTGGAAAGGTGGTCAGCATCATTGACCCAGGCAGGATCATCCACTTCCTCTTCGTCGAATCCTGTCGATGTAAGTTTGGTAGAATCGAAAGGAGATGTATAATCAGTGAGTGTGGTTGAATCAGGTCTGGCGCTCGTAACGGAATTGCGCAGGCCCTGAGTCAGGTTATTCAGCAAAGTATTCCCTTCCACAACAGTCATGCTGATCGCTTTTTCCGAGTTTTTGAAATCTGCGATTTGGGGATTATAAATCCAGTCAGTTTGATAGGGATCGGTTTGGGCTACATCCACATTCAGATTCTGGCGGGGATCCACAGCCTCCACGCCGCCGACATAGAAGATTGAAGAAATGGAACTGCCGTTGCTGGCTGCGTCCTGAGTCAACGGTAAATATCCATCTGTTTTGGCTACAGTTACGCCGTTCCTCAGCGTCAAATCAGCCGCATCAACCAGATTGGCAAAAGGAGTGAATGTAAAGTTTGTATTGTTGCTGTACTTTACATCAATATCCTGCGGAGTAAAGGGACGGCGTACAAAATCCACTCCGGAATCGGAATTGTTATTGTCGGTTAACGCCATGGCTCCCAGGGCGAACTTGAAGCTTTTGATCTGATACCTTACTGCTTTGATTTCAACTTCTTTAAACGTATAGGTAGAACCGGCAGGAGCAGCCGGCATCAAACCTTTGATCGTACTGAGCACGTCTTCCGAACTGACAGTTTGATAATTGGTTCCTGCATCCAGAATAGGTGCTGAGCCGATCTGATAACCTTTTGAAAAATCTTTGGCTCTGGTCGCATCCGCGAAATTGATCTCAATTGTCCGCGGTGTAGTAGCAAGGGAAAAAGATAATGGCTTAGAATCGAATTCCTGTATAAAAGAATGATAGTCGTCTGTAATGTTAGTTCCATCATCTTTCTTGTAAGTGATGGTTCCGGCAAGACTCATTGTCATTTCAAACTGCAGCTTTTCAAGGGAACCATGATAGGTATAGTTCCTTCCCGGAGAACCATAAATATCAATCAGCTCCACGATCAACTCCGGGATTACCGCGGTTTTCAGGACAAGGCTGTTCTCATAGACGCCTCCATTCTCCTGTATGGGAAACAGTTTGACGCCGAAACCGACCTCATTGATATAGGGAGTCTTTTCATTGCCGGTATAAGTCGGCTCTGTAGTCGGAAGGTTTTTCCATGTGGAAGCGGCAGTATCCGAAGTGGGAACATTGTCGGTATCACAGTAGTCATTCAGGTTGGCTATGATCTGTTTTCTAAAGGATTCCCGGTTTTCAAATGAACCTTTATCATTTCCAATTTTACGAAGGAACGGTATTCCGTAATTGGTGGGTAGATTGTCTGCGCGTTCATTGAAGTCTTTGCTGTCGCCGCTCAATGCTTCCACGCGATCGTTGCTGTTTGCGCTGTTGCTACTTGGGTAAAAGTTTGTCAGATCGGCAGCTAGGTTGAAACGATAGGCAAAGCCTTCTGAAGAGTTGTCCTTGAAACGGTATGCTTCAGATTCCACGGGGTTTTCGCCTTCTCCGAACCACCGTTCAATCCATTCTTTTCTATTGTCGATATCTTCTTTGAAAATATCTGCTCCGTAAGCCGTGTAAAGTTCTTCATAATACTCTGGAAGTGAGGATGAATCAAGAATATCTTTCAAAATGGGATCGCTAGTAGTGGAATTACCGAAGGAACGGGCATACTCAATGTTGATTTCATCGATATCCCGCCCTAGACGGAGCGGATCTTGCGGGCTGAGAGCTGTACGGGTGGCTGCTCCTTTCAGGGAATGCGCCAAGTTCAGACGGCTGTTGGAAGTCGGCGGCAGAACCTGAAACGCGATTCGGCCGATAATCTTGCGTTTATCCTCGGCTTCTGAATAATCATCATAAATCAACTCCCAACGGGCTTCACTGTTAGCCGGTTCGTATCCCAGTACATTGCCGGGATAAGCCAGTTTGGAATATTGATTGGTCAGAGAGCGTGTGGAAAATTGCAACTGATCCTGAAGAGCTTTAATCGTGTTGTCATCTCCGGAAACGTCCTCGGAATAACTGCAAATGCTGGAAAAATCCTTGGGCAGTTCATCTAAATCATTATCAACCAGAAGAGCATGTTGGTAAACCATCAGCGAAGTCGCAACCCGGCTGATTGCCGATTGGGCCAGCATTTTGGCGAGTGCCCGGTTACTGTTGTTGCTGGCTGCTTTCTGGGCCAGCAGAGCATTGCTGACGAAAGCCAGACCGAGAATCAGCAGCAATGATAAAATACCCAGAGCGAACAGCAATGCCACACCGTGGGAACTTCTACGCTTTTTAAATATTTTTTTCATGGATATGTACTCCGGATGGTATATGTTAAAATTTAACATTCCAGCGATTACCGAGATAGACCGCTCTTGTGAATGTATGTTCGTGTTGCAGGCGGTATTCCTGAGCCCGCTTTGAGTTACCGCTGGCCTTCAGTTCTTTCCAGAAGTCGTATGCTTTTTTATCCATCAAAGACAGTTGAATTTCGATGATAAAGGGAATTTCCTCCAAGTTGTCTTCGCTTAAATCGCCACCATCGTTTTCTGTTTCGCCAATGCTGCCTTTCTTAATCGGGATAAGTTTGAACGAAGTGACGTTATCTAACAGGACAATATGCTTTTTTAGAATTTTATCCTTGTCTACATCCTCAAGTTTCTCTTTGATTTTGTTATCAAGTTTCGCCATGACTAATTTCTTTACATCAGTCCGATTTTGATAATTAGTGGGATTATCGGCGGAATATGGCGGGAAGAGCAGATTAAAATTAAAATCATTTTCTTCTTGATCCGTGGTGGAGTCGGTCAGGATAGCCATGCGTAATTCATTGTCTACGCCATCCTTGGCACGACCGCGCTGAAAGGTTGCAAAGACTACTTTCCCTGCGTTCTCGATAAGATCCATTTGAGTCTGCGTCGGAAAATAAATCTTACCATATTGAGCATCAGGGGTGGAAATAATTCCATCATCATCTCCGGCTGTAATGATAAATGGTATTCCTTGAGTTTCAGTAGAGTCTGAAGTTTTTCCACTTCCTCCCTGAGTGAAATAAGTCCCCTGCAGAAAAGTAGAGATCAGATCCATTGCGACGCGCGCATCAGCGTAAAGGTTGTTCTTCTGCTCCGTACTGACCCAGATTCGTTGCGCTCCGGAGAAAAACTGCATCATCAACAGCAGCATGACGCTGAAAACCGCCATCGCAACGAGCAATTCAACGAGGGTGAAACAACGTTTTATTTGTTTGTATTTTTTAAACATCTGCGTTTCCCTTACATTAAGGCGTCGACTTTTGATTGGCCTGATCATAAGAATCGTTAAAAATCTCAAACCGAAAAATTTTCTTTTCCCGGTTGGCCTCCGGAACTTCCGCCGGCCAACTGATTTCCATACAGAGGGCGATAATATATTTTTTCAGGTTGGCTTTTGTTTCAATATCCGACGCTTTTTTATATGTTTTATTCGCAGGAGAATATACATAAAATTCGTAATTGTCATCCAGCCAGATTTTGATGATGGCTGAAAAATCCGGAACATCAATTTTATTGCCGTCGGCATCTTCAAGCTGCGAAATCTGCTGATAGAGGTAGACCGCTTTATTATTTTCAAGTTGTTTTAAACGTGTGACGCCATCTTGCGTATTGCCGAATGAGATCCAATCGTTATCCGCCGGAATTGTTTTGTCGAATTCTCCTGTCGGCTTGGTGGTGCTTAAGTTAGTCTTATCGATAAAACTATTGGAGCCGTCTAAATTCCAATTGGCGATTGTATAAGCTCGCAGGTAACCGATCATATATTCTGCTACATCAGCCAAATTGTTATTGGCAATTGAGGATTTATTAGCATTGAGCCCGACGGGAAACAAGACCAGAATACTGGAAAGGCCGATTGCGATGATTGCCAAGGCCAAGGCAACCTCGATCATATTGAAATAATGGCGTTTGATTGCGTATTTCATATTCAATCCTCAGGAAGGGGGTAGTATTTAGTCCGTCCGGTGAACCGGTTGATTTCCAAGACCATGTAATTCGTCGGCTTGTTATTGTTGTCGCGGGAAGGATACACCAGAGAACCGGATCGGCCGTCGGAAGCAAGCGCTTCGACGACTACGAGGCGCAGGTTGCCGTAAGATTCTTCGGTATCATCATTTTCCGGATTACCAACGATTCCGCCGTAGGGTGAAAAAATGATTGCGACGTTGTCAACGTCATATTCTGTCTTGATGTCGGGATTCGGGCGATATTTTTCAATGGAAATCAAATTGGGAAATTTGACTGTACCGGCCTCTGCCGATGCCGGGGCATCGGAAAGGGCTTCGCCGGCTTTGAAATTGTTGTATTTAAGACCGGTACCGGTGCCGGTACTGTCAACTCCCTCATTTAAAACCCATAGCAACATGGCTCCGTCAATAGGGACACGCCAGTCCAGATCCGGAACCCAATTAGTAAACTCCCAAGATACATCCCATTTGCCCTTGTTGCGGGAACGTTTTTTGTTTACATAAGCAAGCCGACAGCCGCCGAACCATTGATCCTGATTCAATTTGGTACTGGTAAGCATTGCCGGGTTCGGTAAAATCAACGCCACATAGCGGCGGCTGGTGATTGCGTGGGATTGTGCCTGTTCCAAGCCGAGCTTCAGGTTGGAGGCGAGTTGCTGTACTTGGTTGCCGCTGATCATCCGTTTGAAAGCGGGGAGCATCAGGGTCATCAGGACGCCCATTAAGAGCATCACGACCAACAGCTCAATTAAGGTAAAATTTCGTTTTGTTCGTTTGTTCATATCCGGGCCGACTGTTTCATCATTTTCAGCTTGTTTCCATTGCTGGCTGTCTCTCTAATGTGTACTATAGGAGGCGCATTCCCATTTTTCAACACCGCACAGACAACTTTTTGGGAAAACTTCATTGTTTTTTGGTGATTTTTGCCTTTTTTAACGTTTTCCCGGAACTCTTGCCGTTATTTTCAGGGGGAGACTTGATTTTTTACGCTTGGCGGGGTAATGTACAAACCATTCTGTTTCCCTAACGAAAAGTATCAGTTCAAGGAGCCGTCATGAGCGACAAATTTGCCAGTGAAATCGATTTCCTCAGCTATGCCATGGGCATGAATATGGGAGAATACCTGACCCGCACTCCCATCGAAGTCAATACCCAGGCGGCGCTGGACGGCGTCCGCGACTTCCTCGCCAAGTCCCCGAAGCTCTCTCAGGAGGAGTATGTGAAGGCGATGCAGGTGTTGCAGGCGAAGATGCAGGCCGCCGTCCAGAAGCAGGTCGACGGCCTCGCCGCCGCCAACATCGAGGCCGAAAAGAAGTTCATGGCCGAAAACGGCGCCCGCGAAGGCGTGAAAACCACCGCCAGCGGCCTCCAGTACGAGGTGATCGCCGAAGGCAAGGGCGACAAGCCGCTCGCCCACAGCAAGGTGCGCGTCCATTACACTGGGACGCTGCTCGACGGCACCGAGTTCGACAGCTCCGTCCGCCGCGGTGAACCGGCCGAATTCGGCGTGAATCAGGTGATCGCCGGCTGGACCGAGGCGCTTCAGCTGATGTCCCCCGGCAGCAAGTACCGGCTCTTCATCCCCGCCAGGCTCGGTTACGGCGAACACGGCGCCGGACAGGCGATTCCGCCGAACGCCGCGCTGATCTTCGACGTCGAATTGCTCGACATCCTGTAAGCTCCGGCGTCGGAGTTCAAGGACGGCGGTTCCCGGCGGACGGGGGCCGCCGTTTTGCTTTTCCGGCTCCGGCGTGCTATAGTATGCGGCAAGCGGAGGTCGATGATGTTGATTCGTGAGATGCGGCCGGACGATCTGTCCGCCGTGATGCTGATCCAGAAGCGCTGTTACCACGCGATCACGCCGGAAAGCCCGGCGGTGATGGCGAGCAAGCTCGCGGCGGGGGCCGGATGCTGTTTCGTCTGCGAGGAAGAAAAGCGGGTCGTGGGGTATCTGCTCGGACACCCGTGGCGGAGCGATTCCGCAGTCGCCTTGCATCTGGAGCTGGAGGAGTTGCCGGAGGAGTGCGACTCCCTTTATCTGCACGATATGGCGGTGCTGCCTGAGATGCGGGGCAGGGGAGTCGGGGAGCTGCTGCTGCGCCGGTTCGAGGAGGCGGCGCGGGCGCGGAAACTGGCCGGCTCCCATCTGGTGGCGATTCAGGGCGCGGAAACTTTCTGGCGGCGGATGGGATACCGCGAGAAGCCGGGCGTCGACATGGAGAAACTGGCCGGCTACGGTACGGCGGCTTTCCTGATGGCCAAGGCTTTTTAGTTCAGCGCCAGCAGCACGACGCCGAGCAGGATCATACCCAGCGCAAAAGCCTTCCGCTTCAGGTTGGCGTCGCGGAAGTACCAGCTGCCGACCGCGAAAGTCACGATGCAGCTGCAGCGGCGCACCAGCGACAGGATCGAAATCGGCATGTCCGGCAGGCTCACCGTGTAGAAATAGAGCCAGTCGGCGGCGATCAGCAGTATGCCGGTGGCGGGGATGGTCCAGCGCCACACGAATTTCCGGTCCGGTTTGAAAGCGGCCCGGCGGACCAGCCACGCCCCGCCCAGCAGGAACACCAGATCGATCGAAAACCACAATTGCACCGTGTTGCGCGGGATGTGCAGCACTCCCATCAGATATTTGTCGTAGAGCGCCGAAACCGCTCCGAGCAGCGTGCCGATCAGGATCAGGTGCATGCCGCGATGACGGCGGAAGCTGATCCCCTCCAGTTTCCCCAATACCGAAAAGGCGTAGTAGCCGATGAAAATGGTCAGCATCCCCAGCCCCTGCAGCAGCGTCGGAAATTCGCTGAACAACAGCAGGCTGCCGAAAAAGGTCCACAACGGCGCGGAGGCCCGGATCGGCGCCGCGATTGAAATCGGCAGGTCGCGCATCGCGTAGTAAACGCAGGTCCAGCTGGTTCCGACCAGAACCGACTTCGCGAGAATCAGCAGCCAGTCGTGCAGCGGGCAGCGGATGAACTCCATGAAATGCCCGGAAAGCAAAGTCGCCAGCGTAAAGAACAGCGTTCCGGTGAATGTCGCGAAAAACAGCACCGGCATCACCGCGTTTTCGCGCACCGCGTGTTTCTTGCAGATATCGTAGAACCCGAGTCCGAGCGCCGAACCGAGAATCGGCAGCATCCACCCGGCGGTCGTCACCGTCATGATCGGCTCCTGAAATAATCCTATTTATAAACCTTCTATAATAATATAGCGCGGCAATTCCGCTTCTGCAAGCGAAAAGGCCGCTTCAGGCGCGGCAGCCGGTCAGGATCGGCCACTGGTCGACGAGGAAGGTTAGGTTGGCGCGGTGTTCCAGCGCGACGTGTTCCCCGTCAAAGCGGCAGACCAGCCGGATCTGGTACGGCGTGTTGTAGCTGCTCGCCAGAATCGTCAGCGTCCGGTCGTCGGTAAATTCGGCGCTGGCGGCGACGCTGTGCGGAAACTGCGAGTCGAACTTCACCACGCTCTCCTCGCGATGGCCGAAACCGGCGAGAATGGTTTCAGGGCCGTTCGGGCCGGCCAGCGTCAGGCGGCAGCTGTCGGGGCCGGATTCAAACTCCAGCCGGGTGAAGCCTCCTTCGTTGGCGTTGAGCCGGTAGCTCTGCCGGGGCAGGGCGCGCCCCGTGGTTCCGAGGACCGGGAGCGTCAGCCGGGCGATCCGTTCCGCAAGGCGTCCGGCGGCAGCCGGATCGGCGGGCAGCGGAGCCGGGGACATCGCCGGGAGCAGGTGCTGCCAGACCAGGTCCAGCACCTGCTGCATATTGCGGAGGCCGCTGGTGATGGCGAGGACCGCATCCTGCTCCGGCATCACCAGCGCGTACTGCCCGAATGCGCCGTCGCCGCGGAACGCGTTGTGGCGGCAGCGCCAGAACTGGAACCCGTAGCCGACCCGCCAGTCGGGCTGGTCGTTCATCGAATTGTCGATCTGGAATGAGGTCGCCATTTTCAGGTAGTCGGCCGGCACCAGCTGCCTGCCCCGCCAGTTGCCGCCCTGCAGCAGCAGCTGGGCGAAGCGGGCGAGTTCTTCGGTCGTCGCGTGGAAGCCCCAGCCGCCGACTTCGATCCCCTTTGGGCAGGTCTCCCAATTGCGTTCGCCGAAGCCGAGCGGTTCCAGCAGCCGGGGACGCAGATAGGCGGTCAGCGATCGGCCGGTGATCCGGCGCAGCAGCGCCGAAAGCATGTAGGTCGCCCCGGAATTGTACACGAAACGTTCGCCGGGGCGATAGGCCAGCGGGCTTTGGAAGAAGGCCGCGGCCCAGTCGTCGGCGGAGGTCATATACTCCAGCGCGCAGCGGTCGTGCCCGGTCGCCATCGTCAGCAGATGGCGTATTGTCATCTCCCGGCAGCGCGGATCGGCGCCGCGGGTCAGTTCCGCGGGAAAAAACTTCGCGACCGGGTCGTCGAGGCCGAGCAGCCCCTCTTCGCGGGCGAGGCCGACGGCGCAGGAGGTGAAGCTCTTGCTCAACGAAAAAAGCAAATGCGGCGCTTCGGGACGGTAGGGCTTCCACCACCCCTCCGCGACGACATTGCCGTGGCGGAGCAGCATGAAGCTGTGCGGAGAATCCAGTTGCGCCATCGCGTCGACGAAGCGTTCAATCGCGGCGGAGGGGATGCCCTGCGCCTCCGGTGCGGTTCGGTTCAGCATGAAAACACCTCAGTTGTAGGTTTTGCGCAGGTAGTTCAGCGTCAGCGCCTTTTCCAGCGCCGCCGCCGCCGTCTTTTCCTTCGCGCTGAAAGTCAGCACTTTGGTCCGGCCCGGCACCAGCGTGAAGCTGTTGTCGCTGAAGATGCCCCGGATTCCGGGCGTGTCCAGCGTGACGAAGAAGGCGGGCCTGTCGGTGGTGAGCGTCACTTCAAACCGGTTCTCCCCGGCGGGCCGGACGGCGGTCTTCACCTCGGCGTGCCGCAGGTCGCAGTGCTTGTAGACGCTGAAGAAACAGCTGTTCTCGTGGGTCAGAAGTTCGCCCTCCGCAGTTTCGGCCTGGCTGGTCAGCTCCATGAAGCAGCCGTTCGGATCGAGTCCGGCCAGCTCGGCGGGCTTGAAGGTTTTCAGGCATTTGCTTTCGCCCGGCTTCAGGGAACTTTCCAGCTCGAAACTTTTCAGCAGTTTGCCGTCGAAGTCGAGGATTTCCGCCTTGACCGAAATCTTCGACCTGCAGCGCAGGTCGCTGACCGCGTGGAGCCGGGTGATCCCTTCCTGATCCTTGTAGACCACCGCGATCACCGGCTGGTAGAAGCGTCTGGCGTGGTATTGCAATTGCTTCCACTTGCCGCCGTATTCGATGCTTGCCCAGGAGGCGACCGGCCAGTTGTCGTTGAGCTGCCAGAAGAGCGTTCCCATGCAGCGCGGCTTCAGGGTGCGCCAGAATTCGACGCCGGTTTTGATCGCGAGCGCCTGCTGCGCCTGCGACAGGTAGAGGAAGTCCGCGAAGCTCTCCGGCATCCGGAAGTATTTGCCGAACATGCCGATGATCGGGGCGTTGCCCTTGTCGCACTTCTGGTGGTGGTCCATCACCGGCGAAAAAACGTTGCGCTGGTCCGGCGGGCAGAATTTCTCCACGGTTTCGAGCGACGGGAACGACTGGTAGCCGAACTCCGAGCAGAAACGCGGTTTCACCGCGTAGTAGGCGCTGAAATCCTTCGCCCCGTGCCACACCTCCCAGTAGTGCATGTCGCCGCAGGAGTCGTCGTGCCAGCCGTCGTTGAAATTGCCGGGGCCGCCGCACGGCGAACTCGGCCAGAACATCCGGGTGGGGTCGAGTTCCGCCACCATCCGGGCCAGCTCGCGGTTGAGCCGGTCGTAGTTGATCAGATAGGAGACCCGTTTTTCAGAGCCGTACCAGCCGGTCGCGCCGATCACCTCGTTGTCGCCGCACCACAATGCGAGGCAGGCGTGGTGGCGCAGCCGGGGAATCTGGTGGGACAGCTCGGTTTTCACGTTGTTTATGAAGGTCTCGGTGGAGGGGTAGAGGCTGCAGCTGAACATCATATCCTGCCACACCATCAGCCCCTTGCGGTCGCAGAGCCGGTAGAACTCCTCAAACTCATACTGGCCGCCGCCCCAGACGCGGAGCATGTTCATGTTGGCGAGCCGGGCGGATTCGAGCAGGTCGTCGAGGACCTCGGGCGTCTGGCGCTCCGGGAACGCGTCGGCCGGAATCCAGTCCGCCCCTTTGGCGAACACGTCGAAGCCGTTGACCCGGAACAGCATCGAAATGCCGTATTCATCTTTTTCATTCACCACCTCGATCGTGCGCAGCCCGATCTCCTGCTCGAGCGTCTCGTCGGGAGTTTCGACCGCGAGCGGATAAAGCGCCGGCTCCCCGAGCCCGTTGGGCCACCACAGGCGCGGATTTTCCACCACGAACTGCGCCTTGACCCGGTTCGCGCCGGGCCGGACCGTTGCATTGACCGTGCGGATTTCCCCGTTGAAGCGGAAGGCGACCGGCAGTTTGCCCGCCTTTTCTGCGAACAGCTCCGCCACGGCGGTCACTGTGACGCGGTTCTTTTCATGCTTCTGGTCGGCGTACAGATAGTCGATCCGGGCGGTGTTCACGCCGGTCAGCGTCAGCGGCATATAGACGCCGGTGACCATCAGCGTAAGGCCCCAGTCCCAGCCGCCGTGACAGTGCACCTTGCGGATCAGGTTCAGGTTCGGGACCTTGCTGCAGCCGTTCATCGGCACCGGGAAGGGCTGTTCGGCGGCGGCTTTTTTCGCCTCGTTTTCGGCGGACTTGAAGCGGATTTCAATCCGGTTGGAGCCGGCCCTCAACGCGGCTTTGACATCGGCGCGGTAACGGGTGAACATGTTTTCGCAGGAAAGCACCTTTTTGCCGTTGATGAGCACGGTCGCGAAGGTGTCGACCATCTCGGCTGTCAAATAGACGTGTTCATAGCCGAGCAGCTCCGCCGGCACGTCGAAGTCGCGCGAATACTCCCAGTCGTGCCTGCGGAACTCCTGCACGGCCAGTTCGTTGCGCCCGTAGTGCGGGTCCGGGATCTTCCCCGCCGCGAGCAGCGCGGAATAGTTGTCGCCCGGCAGGTTCGCCGGGATGGTTTCCTCTTTCCATTCGGAACTTTTCAGCGACCAGACGCCGCTCAGATCAAGACTGCAAGCCATATTGGAATACTCTCCTGTTGTTTTCGCTTGCCATACAATATATAGAAGGAACCGGTGAAATCAAGGTTTTTTCCCGGTTATCGTGCGCAATAAAATGTTGGTTTGTGCAAAAAATGTAAAATCCGGTTTGCGGAACGGCGCCTGAACCGGTATATTGTGGAAAAAGGAGTTCAGATGAAACCTACTTTGCAGGAGATCGCCCGGCAGTGCGGCGTATCGGTCGCGACGGTGTCGCGGGCGCTGGCGGGTTCGCCCCGGATCAGTGCCGACACCCGCCGCCGGATATTGATGTGCGCGCGCCGGACCGGATACCGCAGCGACGCGTGCCGCACCGTCGCGCTGATCGTGCCGCACTTCAGTTTCGGCGGATACTTCGGCGGCCTGCTGGAACGGCTGTACCGGGAGCTGGCTCCGTCCGGTTTCATGCCGGTGGTGATTTCCGCCGAACACCTCGAAGTGCTCGAACAACAGGAGTTCTGCGGCGCGATTTCGCTGATGGCGCAGAGCGGGCTGGAGGCCTACTGGGGCAGGCGCCACGCGATGCCGCTGGTCTGCATCAACACCAGCCCGCGCCATCTGGACGGCATCTACACGGTCGGCTCCAACGACGAGCAGGGGATGCGTCTGGCGCTGGACCATCTGCTCAAGCTGGGGCATCGCCGGATCGGGCGCCTGGGCGGAATCAACTCTTTCGGCGACCCGAACAACTGGAACAGCTACGCCCGCGACCGGACCTTCCGGGCCGTGATGGCGCAGCACGGGCTGCCGGAAGAGCTTTACGCCGCTCCCGGCGACGATGATTTCGCCGACGCGGTGAAGTCGCTGCTGGACCGGGGAATCACCGCATTGATCATCCTGAATGAAGGAATGGAGCTGGTCACGCTGCACACGCTGCGGCTGCTGGGCAAACGGGTGCCGGAGGATATTTCGGTGATCGCGTGGTCGCAGCCCGGCGTGGCGGGCCATCTGGTTCCGCCGCCGGCCAGTCTGGAACAGGACTTCGGCGCGCTGGTGCGGCACAGTTGCGAGCTGTTCCGCAAGCTGCTGGCGGGCGAACCGGTTTCGGATGATGTACTGATCGACTACCGCTTCCGCCCGCGTTCCGGCACCGCCCCGGCCAATGGCAGGCCTGTGAAGAACGATCGGTAAATCTGTTCAAAAACAGTTTTGCATATCTCCGGGGAATATATTGTATAAAATACATTTTCGGAAATAAATGATTAAATTCCGGTTTTTAATTGTTTTTTTTCTATTCTCTCTTGACATCGGCGGATGTTTCGAGTATAATATTGAACGAAGAACAAAAAGACGAAATCAGAGATCATGCCCAGAAAAAGCAAAAAAATCAATATCAGGCTGGTGGCCGAGGAGGCCGGTGTTTCGCTGGCGTCGGTCTCCCGGGTGCTGAACAACCATCCCGATGTCAGCGAAGCCCTGCGCCGACAGGTCATGGCCGTTGTCGAAAAAAATAATTTCACGCCGGATAAGTCGGTTGAGCGGCTTCTGCGGATCAGCGTGATCGTCGGCGTCGGGGATATCACCGACTATATCGCCACGATCCTGACCGGCATGGGACTGGCGGCGAATGCCGAAGGAATTGAACTGTCGATTCAGCGTTATACCGGCCGTCTGCCGTTGCTGCGGGTTTGCCGCATCTGGCGCTGTAATGCCGTGGCGGTGATCAGCGGAGCGGCGTGGCTTGACGAAATTTCAACGCTGGCAGCGGCCGGAATCCCCTGCATGCTGGTCGGAACTCCTCTGGAGGGAGAGCTGATCGGTTATTTCTGCACGGATTCCTACCATGCGATGTTGCAGATGCTGAAATATGTGCACTCTCTGGGACATCGTCGGATTGCTTATCTCTGTGCGGAACCTCCCAATCAGAGTTATCAGGAGCGGGTGCGCGCTTATCGCGAATTCATGGCGGCGATCGGTGAATCCGCCGACCGCTTTCTGGTTCCGCCCTGTCCGATCGGACATATCGACGGAATCGGACGTGACAAGGAGGCGGGATACCAGCAGACTGTGCAGTTCCTGAAAGGGCAGGAAAGGGCCACCGCGTTTGTCTGTGCCAATGACGAGATCGCTTTCGGATGTTACAAGGCCTGTTTCGACAATGGCCTGCGCATCCCGGAGGATATTTCCGTTGCTGGATGTGACGATCAGTCTTTCGCCAAATATCTGTCCCCCGGTTTGACCACGATCCGGTTGCCGCTCATCAGCCGGGGTAAACGGGCCATTCATTGCCTGAGCGATTATCTGCGTGGGAAACAATCGGGGCTGCCCCGTGAATATCTGCTTCCGGAGTTGGTGATCCGGAGTTCGGTGGCTGCGCCGCCGGATGCCTGACGGTTTGTTGTTTCCCGATAATGATGCAGGGAGTTGAAATGAAAACGATATTGCCATGAATGATAATGATTTAATTTATTTTGTGTTGAATTCTAAAAAAAGAAAGGGGGTGTTTGCTTTGAAAGTGAGAAGTTTCATAGAAAAAAACGAGAGAAGCTGTAACAATAACTTGATAAAACCTGACATAGAAGGAAGTAAAAAATGAGTGTACATGCAAAATCGAGAATGCAGATCAGCTTACTATTCACATTGATTGAATTGCTTGTTGTAATTGCAATTATCGCGATATTGGCAGCCATGTTGCTGCCTGCACTGAACAAGGCTCGTGAAAAAGCACGGGCGACTTCCTGTGTCAGCAATTTGAAACAGGTTATTTCCGGCGCGCTGATGTATGGGAACGATAATGGGGATTTTATTCCAACCAGTGTTTTGACTGAAAATGGAATGTGGTGCAATTGGCTTTGTAACGGTGATGCGCCGGGAGGTCCCTGGAATAACGACTGGTGGTTGACCAAAGGGCATGGAAGTTATATTGGTTGGAATGTAGTCAGATGTCCTGGTTCGACCAAACTCAATAATGACCTTGAGCAAAATGTTTACGGGGCCGTTGACTGGAGCGATTCTAATGTGCCTGACGAAGTAATGGCACGTATGGGGCGGTTCGCTTGCCGGATAGGGATTGCCACACAGGGGGAATTTGCCTCCTTGACCAAAATGAAGTCAGTATCGGCATTGCCGCTTTATGCGGATACTCGTCTGCTGGATTCTCCTGGTGATCAGAAAAGGGCTTACAGATTCCGTTTTCATAACTATTGGAGTTGGCAGGCTGGACTTTTTTATGAAGCCCATCAGGGCCGGGGGAACCTTGCTTTTGCCGATGGGCATGTGAAGGCTATGTCGGGTAAAGATTTGCAGTCGTCGCCAATTGAAGCTTCTCAATGGTTTAATAGTAATGGAGCACGGGAAGTGCATTGATTGCTCCGGTACAAAAAATAACGAGGAAAGAATGATGAAATTTTCTTCATGTGCCGCCGCTTTGCTGCTGGCGGCGGGTCTGGCCGCGGCTGACAGGCAGCTTTTCAGCATCGCCCGGGGCGGCGCCGTTTTCGCCCCGTTCAACAAGACCGACAAGGTGAAAGTGACCGGCGACCGGCTCGCGCTTGAACTGCCGCCGAAAGGCGGTCGCTGGCAGGGGACGATCGTCACTCCGAAGAAAGGCGAAAAGTATTTCGACCTTTCCAAAGGTGCGATTCTGGCTGTGGATGTCAGGAATAACAACAAATATCCGATGCACCTCCAAATGGAGATCGTCAACCTGAAGGAGGGGAAGGACTCGAACGCCTTCGCCCATATCGCTTATTCTTCGATCGCGCTGCTTCCCGGTGAAAAAGCGCCGCTGCGCGTCCGCTACGGCCGCGCCGTCAAAGAGAGTTCGGCATGGGCGCCCGAGGGGATGCAGCGTCTGCCTGACGGTTTCGTCAAGGGCGATCACAAGATCGTGCCGGACCGGGTCGCCCAGCTCCGCATCTGGACGAGCAATCCCGACGCCGACAGGCCGATGCGCTTTGAACTCTCCAATTTCCGCGTGGAAGAACCGGTGAAACCGCTTCCCGAAGCGTTGAGGAGCAAGGAGGCCTTCTATCCCTTCATCGACCGGTTCGGCCAGTACAAACATGCCGACTGGCCCGGCAAAGTGACCGATGTCGCCCAGCTCGAAGAACGCAAGCTGGCGGAAGACCGCGAACTTGCCGCCAATCCCGCCGTTCCCGGCCGGAACCGTTTCGGCGGCTGGGCGGACGGGCCGACCTTCGGGGAGAAGAAAGGCGGCTGGGGCACAGTCAAGTACAAGGGGAAATGGTTCCTGACCGACCCGGAGGGCAAACTCTTCTGGTCGCTCGGCGTCAACTCGATCCAGTTGGTCGAAGACCCGACCGGCATCTCCTTCCGCGAGAATTACTTTGAGGAACTTCCCCCGAACGAAGGGGCGAAAAAGCAGTTCTATACCCGGAAAGCCTTTCCCCGCTTCGGCTTCTATAAAGGCAAGGGCGGCAACCGGGACACCAATATTCTGCAGTTCTATTTCATGCTCCACAACGTCAGCCTGAAATACGGCGACAATTACGCGCGGAAATATCTCGACCGTTCACAGGAACGTCTTCGCAGCTGGGGCTTCAACACCAACGGCAACTGGCTCGATGCGGAAATTCTGAACCGCCCCCACCTGCCTTACATCACCTGCATTACGTTCGAGAAGTTCTATCAGGTGATCGAAGGCTGCAAACAGATCGGATGGCAGAAGTTCCCGGATGTTTTCAATCCGGATTTCGCCGCCGGCATCGCCGAGGCTCTGCGCGGTCATCACAGGAATACCGTTACCGATGAAAACTGCATCGGCTACTTCGTGGATAACGAACTTTCCTGGGGGAAAACCGACACTTTTCTCGCGGAAGGCGCGCTGCGCTCCCCGGCCTCCCAGCCGGCGAAAATCGCAATGACCGAATATTACAGAAATAAATATGGCAACGATATTGCCGCGCTCAACAAGGTCTGGGGCGCCGGATATGCCGACTTCGACGCGTTTCTGAACAGTACCGCGATGCCCGCCGAACCCGAAAAGGCGCGGGCGGATCTGGAGGAGTTCAACGACGTCATCGTCAACCGCTATTTCCGGACCTGCAAAGAGGTCATCAGCCGCGAAGCCCCCGGCAAACTCTACTTCGGCTGCCGCTTCAACGACCGCAACGAAAAGGTGATCGCCACTTCCGCGAAGTATCTCGACGGGTGCTCGTTCAACCTTTACCGCCCGGAGATCAGCGCCTGGCGCCTTCCGGCCGGAGTCGATATGCCGGTGATCGTCGGCGAGTGGCACTACGGCACCGCCGCCAACGGCCCGGCGCATCCGGGGTTGCAGCCTGCCGCGAACCAGGCGGAGCGCGCCCGCGGCTTTGACCGCTATGTCCGCAGCGCCCTGTGGAATCCGCAGATCGCCGGTGTGCATTACTTCAAGTACACCGACCAGATGGCGACCGGACGGCCTGCGGACGATGAGAACATCCAGTGCGGCTTCGTCGACGTGACCGATACGCCTTACCGGGAGATGGTCGATGCCGCGCGCAAAGTCAGCGCCGACATGTACCGCTACCGGCTTGCCGAAGGCCCCGGAAAATAGTTCCGGTCAGCGGCCGGAGATGAGGTACAGCGCGTTATGCACGGGACGCTCGCCCGCGTGATCGAATTTCCTGTTGTCGCTCGGGTGGTTGACCACTCCGTGGTGCCTGGTCCACATCGTGCTGGAGCCGCCGCCGTCGAGATTGACCGCATCGGTGCAGCCGAGGTCCTTCAGCAGTGTGGCGAGTTCGGCGAAGGTGACGCCCGCGCTCTCTCTGGCCCGGCCGTCGATGACCACCAAAAGCAGGGTGTTTCCGGCCAGCCCCGCCGCGGTGCGCGGATGGCGCGCCTTGTCCTCGCCGAGCGGCGGGACCTTGCCGTCCTTCAGCAGCAGCCGGTTGCCGTAGACCGCCGAACGGCATCGTTCCGGTGCAAAGTCCGCGGGGCCGACAATCGCGGGCCTGCCGGTTGGGCCGAGGACGAAATAGGCCCGTTCCGGGTCGCCGCCGAGATCGGCGTTGAGCACCTTGCCGTCGATCTTCAAGTAGCGCACGCCCATCGGATTGCCTTTCATCGCGAAGAATCCGGCGTTGACCGCGGCCAGTGCGTCGAGCCTTTGGCCGAAACGGCTGACGGTCTCATAGTTGCCGCCGTCGCACTCCGCAAGCCCGAGCCGGAGGCCCGGCGTGGAGAGGTCTGCCCGGAGAACCGAAATAAACTGCGGTTTTCCGAATACCCGGACGCGGTCGAAAGTGGTCAGTCGGACTCCCGGCGCGAGCTGTTCCGTGCGGCTTTCGGCCTTTTGAATCCACGCCGGAGCCTCCGGCGTCCTGGCTGCCGCCGCTGACAGCAGGGCGGTCGCGGCGAACAGCGCCGCAAACATTTTCTGAATCATGTTTGAATCTCCTTGTAATAAAAAAGGCGCCTCACTGAGGCGCCGGTTGGTTATTCGATCAGCAGTGCCGCGTCGTGCGGCGGCAGCGTGAGAGGGCCGGATATTCGTCCGAGGCCGATCAGCACCTCCTCGGCGGAGGCGTTGAGCATTCCCTCCGAAAGCTCGAAGGTCATCTCCTGATCGGTGTCGTTGACGAAGGCGGCCGCCTTCCTGCCGTCTACGGTTCCGGTGAAAACCTGCGGCCAGCGGAACGGCTCCCAGCGGGCCGGAGCCGCGTCGCGAAGCCGGAGGCTCGCGGCCAGCTCCAGCAGCCGGTAACGTTCGGGAGCGATGGTGCCGAGGTGGTCGCTGGTGATCGACACGCCGGTGAGAATCGCGGCGAGGGTCGAAATGCGCGCTTCGCCGAGGGTGTAAAAGGCGTTGTCCTGCCGCGCCATCACCGTGTCGGGATCAGCGCGGAACCAGCGGTCGAACATCCACCAGTTCATGATCGTGCCGTGCCACGCATTCCGGATGCCGGGGAGTCCGGGGGAGTTGTCGCAGTTCAGCGGGCGCGGGTCCTGGCTGAACCAGTAGCGCGAAGTGTCGCAGCTGACCCGGCAGGCGTCGACGTAGCCGAGACAGGCCATGAACGGCGGGCAGCAGCCGAGAATGAACGCATCGGGCACCGCTTCGCGGATGGTTTTCAACGCGAGCCGGAATGCGCTGACCGCGGTGGCGCCGGCGTCCTGCCGCCGTCCTTCCGGCAGGCCGTAGCCGAGCCCGTCCAGCTTGAAGTAGCGGAAACCCCAGCTGCGGAAGGTCTTGAATACATGGGTCAGGTGGTCGCGGACCGCCTGCTGCGTCGCGTCAAGGCAGGCCCAGTGGTTGTCCGGGGCGGGGGACCAGCCCGCGAACACCAGCGGTTCTCCCTTTTCATTGCACACAAAGTACTCCGGGTGTTCCCGGAAAGTGCGGCTGGCGGTCGACGCGAGCATCGGCATCAGCCAGATTCCCGGCGTCAGCCCCTTGGATGCGGCGTTGCGGGCGATTTCGGCCAGCGGCGTCGGCCACGAGGCGTCCTGGTCCAGCCAGTCGCCCTGAAAGGTCTGGTAGCCGTCGTCGATCTGGGCGATCCCGCTGGAATAGGGCGAACCGCTCCGGGCCGCGAGGGCTTCGAGGTTGTCGAGGAAATCCCGTTCGGTCACGTCCGCGTAGTAGTAGTACCATGAACAGTAACCTGCGAGGTTGGTTTCGGCGGAGACGGGCTTCACGCCCATCCGGCGCGCGGACGCCTCCGCGTAGAACTTCAGCAGTTCGCGCCAGTCGCTGCCGGATTTGACCAGCAGCTCTTCGGGCTTTTCGCTGGGCTTTATGGAAGGCTGCGCGACCGCGATCGAGTGGAGCCGCCCGCTGCGGCGGCGGACCGTGAAGTAGGTCTGGGAGCGGTGGGCGGTCAAAGCTCCCACCAGCAGATAATCGGAAGTCCCCGCATCGCCGACCACCACCACGTCGTGACTCGGCAGGTCGGCGTCGAAGCTGTCCGCCGAAAGAACCGACGAGCCCGGCAGCACCGGTGTCATATTGTTGGTGCTGCGGTAGATGAAGTTGGCTTCCGGCGGGAAATTGAGCGGAAGCGCGGCGCGATAGCACTCCGGCTCCGGCCGCCACTGCGGAATCTGGTCCATGTCGATGCTCCGTATTTTATTCCATATTGACTATATGATATGCGTATTGGACTAATATAGACCCTGCGCGGAAAGTTGCAAGCAGCGAATATTCAAATTCGGTTCGGATTTCCCGGCGGCGGAATCAGGTCGAGAATCGCGATCTCCGGCGGGCAGTTCAGCCGCAGCTTCAGGATGCTGTAGCCGAGGCCGGCGGTCACGAAAACGAGGTTGCCGCGATCCCGGATCAACCCGTGCTGATAGCGTTCCCCGAAGCGGGAGGGAACGGCAGGCGCTCCCAGCAGCGGCAGGTCGATCTGGCCGCCGTGGGTGTGGCCCGCCATCGCCAGCGCCGGTTTTTCCGGCATCGAATCGAAAACGTCGGGCGTATGGGTCATCACCAGAGAGGGCAGGGAGTCCGGCGGGAGCAGCGCGCCCCAGTCCGGTTCCCGCTGTTTCAGCCAGTCGGTGACGCCGACCAGATGGAACGGCTTGCCGTCGGCTTCGAGCCGGATGGAACGGTTCTCCAGAAGCACGATCCCGTTGGCGGCCAGCGCGGCCTCTATTCGCTGCGGCTGCTGCCAGTGGTCGTGGTTGCCGAGCACTGCGTAGACGCCGAGTTCCGCTTTGAGTTCTCCGAGCCGCACGGCGATCTCCTCCGGGGTTGCGGAGTGGGACGGAAGATGGCCGGCGACGAAATCGCCGGGCAGCAAAATCAGGTCGGGGGCTTCGGCGTTGGCGGCTGCGACGATCCGTTCGAGCCGTTTCAGGTCCTCCGGCGTCGGGCGGACATGGAAATCCGCCAGCACCGCGACCCGGAGCCGCGGTGCGCCGCTTCCCCAGCGCGGCGCGGTGATTTCGTGCCGGTGCACTTCAAACACATCGCAATTGCCGCGCATCAGCACGATCAGGGCGGTCGCCGCGGCGCTGCACATGAACAACCACAGCAGCACAAGCCGGAAAACCAGCCGCCTGTGCCCGCCGAGCCATGTGATTGCACCGTCTGCTTTCATGGAAAAATCTGTTCGCCGGACTTTCTCCGGTGTAACGCGCCTTTACCGGCCCGGCTTTTTAAAACCTCCCGCCGGGCGGTTGCGGCCGGGACGGCGGGGTGCTTTTTCCCAGCAGCGGCGGGCCGGATCGGAGTTGATCGCGTTGCCCGAACGCCGTTTCTTCAGGACGCCGATCTGCTCGCGCCGTTCGGCGAGGCCGCGGTTCACCACGATTTCGCGGCCGTCGGGAGCTTTGCCGGTGTAGTACATCGCCGCGCCCATGGTCATCGGCAGCGGGATGTAATCCTGCACCTGCTGGAGGCTCCAATGGTGTTTTTCGAGGAAGTCGTCGACGGTTTTCATCTCCTTGCCGGAGCAGCCGGGGAAGTTCGAGATGAAAAGCGGGATCAGGTACTGCTCCTTGCCGCACTCCTTGCTGATCTTCTCGAAAAGCTCCATGAATTTGTAGAACTCCTCCGCCGAGCTTTTGCGCATCAATTTGAGCACTTCTGGATTCAGGTGTTCGGGAGCGACCTTCAGGTGTCCCGACACGTGCTTGGAAATCAGCTCGCGCAGCAGTTCGGGCTGGCGCAGCGCGAGGTCGAGGCGGATGCCGGAGTTGATGTAGACGTGTTTGACCTTCGGGTGGGCGCTCATCCGGCGCAGCAGCCGCACGATCTCCAGCCCGGTGCAGGTGTAGTTCGGGCACGGCGCCGGGTAGAGGCAACTGGAGCGTTTGCACCGTTTGCACCGCTCCAGGTCATACCTGCTCTGGTAGATGTTGCCCGCCGCGCCGCCGACGTCGCTGACCGTTCCCTTGAAGAACGGCTGGTCGGCGATCGCGTCGAGTTCGCGCATGATCGAATCCTCGCTGCGGCTCATCACGTGCCGCCCCTGATGGACGACCAGCCCGCAGAAAGCGCAGCCGCCGGGGCAGCCGCGCACCGCCTGGATCGAATCCTTGATCGTCTCAAACGCCGGAATCCGGCCCTTGTATTTCGGATGGGGCATCCGCGCGTAGGGCAGTTCGTGGACCTTGTCGAGTTCTTCGGGGGTCAGCACCTCCGGCGGCGGTTCGATCACGACGATCCGGTCGCCGTAACGCTGGAACAGGCCGCGCCCGCCGAGATAGTTCATCTCCGCTTCGATCATCCTGGTCGAAGTCATCAGCGCATCCTTGTCGGCCAGCGTCTCCTCGTAGCTCGGCAATTCCAGATATTGATCCTTCGGGTCGAACGCTTCAGCGGCTTTTTTGCCGAGCAGCCGCGCGGTTCCGCGGATGCCGTCGAGCGGCAGCCCCTCCGCCCAGCGGCGGTAGACTTCGGGAGTGGGACGTTCACCCATGCCGTAGACGAGCACGTCGGCCTTGGAGTCGATCAGCACCGACGGGCGGATCTTATCCTGCCAGTAGTCGTAATGGGCGACCCGGCGGAAGCTCGCTTCCAGTCCGCCGAGCTGCACGTTGATGCCCGGAAACGCCTGCCGCACCAGCTGTGCGTAGACGGTCAGAGCGTGGGGCGGGCGTTTGCCGATTTCGCCGTTTTCGCTGAAACAGTCGTCTTTGCGGAGGCGGCGGCCGACGGTGTAGATGTTGACCATCGAATCCATATTGCCGCTGGTCACGCCGCAGCCGATCCGGGGACGGCCCATGATTTTCAGGGCTTCCGGGTCCTTCCAGTCCGGCTGGGCGATCAGGCCGACCCGGTAGCCGAGCGATTCGAGCAGCCGCCCGATGATCGCGACGCCGAAAGAGGGATGGTCCACGTAGCAGTCGCCGGTGATCAGCAGGATATCCAGTTCATCGTAACCCGCCTGTTCCATCTCTTTGCGGCTGGTCGGCAGGAACAGCGGGCGCTTGGAGGGCGTCACGGCTCAATTGACCTTCATGATGCCCGCGTCCGGGATGCGGCCGGGGGCGGTGAACGGCCTGGAGCCGAGGTTGTTCAGGAAAATCGTCTGTTCGGCGCGTTCCGCCGGCGGGAAATTGCATTTCAGGATCAGCTTTTCCTGCGGGGTCAGGCCGACGAGACTGCCGTTCAGCAAAAAGAGCAGAGAGTATTTTTCACCCTTTTTCACCTCGCGGATTTCGCGGCGGCCGGAGTCGAAATCGCCGTTGCCGGCTTTGATCGCGATGCAGGGCGAGGTCACGCCGAAAGCGTCGATCGAATAGTCGTAATTGCTGAGCGTCCGCCCCGGGGCAAGCCGGACGACCAGCACCGCGTAGATCGGCTTTTCAAAGGTTTCCGGGTAGGCGAACTTGTCGAAATTGTTGATTTTGGGACGGACGGTCGAGAGCTCCGCCGCCAGCAGCTCGCCGCTGCGGAACGGAACGGTTTCGGCGGAAACGCTCAGCAGCACGGCGGCGGAAAACAGTGCGGCGAGGAAAAACTTTTTCATGATTCGGACAATCCTGTAGTATTTGGTCAATCTGACAATGTTCCGGGTGTTCTTGAAAAGAAATATAAATCCCGAACCCGTGAAATTCAAGCCCTTTTGCCGGATCGGAGTTTGATTTTCGGGGAAAAGCGGAGTATTTTATCTACTCCGCCCGCCTGGACGGAAACAACCCGCACAACGCCCGAATTTTTTGGAGAATGAAATATGGCCGTACCGGATCTGACTGTAAAACGCCTCGGGGAAGCGACGATCGATTCGCCGCTGTCCGGGGTGAAGTTTATTCCCGAGAACTCTTCCGTGATCTACGGAAAAGACGCCGACGAAGTGATCAGAGAGTACAACGAAAACGGCAGGCTCAGCGCTTTCGAACAGGCCGGGCCGCGCGAAAAGATCTATCACGATCCGGCGTGGACCCATGCGGCGATCCTGACCGCCGGCGGGCTCTGCCCCGGACTCAACGACGTGATCAAGGGGCTGACCCGCACGCTGATGGTCCGGTACAACGTGCCGATCGTGTTCGGCATCCGGTACGGCTATCAGGGGCTGATCCCGTCGTTCGGCTACGAGCCGATGCTGCTGACCCCGGATTCGGTGGACGGCATCCATGAGATCGGCGGCACCGTGCTCGGCAGCTCCCGCGGCCGCCAGGACGAGGTCACGATGGTTGAAACGCTCAAGCGCATGAACATCAAAATCCTGTTCTGCATCGGCGGCGACGGCACGCTGCGCTGCGCGCACGACATCGCGATGGAAGTCGAACGGCGCGGCCTCAACATCAGCGTGGTCTGCATCCCCAAGACCATCGACAACGACATCAACTTCATCGACAAGACCTTCGGCTTTGAAACGGCGGTCTATGCGACCAATTCGGTGATCTCCTCCGCCCACAACGAGGCGAAGGGCACGCCGCACGGCGTCGGTCTGATCCATGTGATGGGGCGCGATTCCGGCTTCATCGCCGCCTATGCGACGCTGGCCAACACCCATGTGAACTACTGTCTGGTGCCCGAGGATGCGTTCAGCCTGTACGAGGGCGAACACGCGCTGCTGCCGAGTCTGGAACGCCGGTTGCGCGAACGCAAGCACGCGGTGATCATCGTCTCCGAAGGCGCGGGCCAGCACCTGTTCGAGGAGGAGTCCAGCCGCCGCGACAAGTCCGGCAATGTGCTGCACCATAATATCGGCGAATTTCTGCATGAGAAGATTGTCGCATGGGGCAAGGAGATCAATCTCGACCTCAGCGTCAAATATTTCGATCCGTCGTACCTGATCCGCAGCCTGCCGGCGCACGGCACCGACGCGGTGTTCTGCGAAATGCTTGCGCAGCACGCGGTGCACGCGGCGATGGCGGGCCGCACCGACGTGGTGATCGGCCACTGGAACGACCGCTTCACGCATGTGCCGATTCCGGTCGCGACCAGTTCCCGCAAGAAGATCGACATCAACTCCAGCCTGTGGGACAGCGTGAAATCGGTCACCTGGAAGTGCTACCGCTGAGTGCGCGGTGCGTCACGGAAAGAGGCGGCGGAGGTTTTTCCGCCGCTTTTTTATTGATCGAACTTGAAAACGGCCCGGCCCGGTTTATATTCTCTAGCTTTAAGAGCATGTTTTCGGTGTGCCCGGAGACGGACCGGTTCGGTGAACCGGAGCAATCCGCAGGTCGTCAGTGGCCGCTTCGGCATCGGGAACGCTTAAGTCAAGGAATGTATCACAATGGCAGAAGTAATTCTGGAACACGTCTGGAAGATCTATGACGGCAAAGTGGCCGCCGTCAAAGATGTGAACCTCGAAATCAGGGACCGCGAGTTCATGGTGCTGGTCGGCCCCTCCGGGTGCGGCAAATCCACCACGCTGCGCATGATCGCCGGGCTGGAGGAGATTTCAAAGGGCGAAGTGAAGATCGGCGACCGCGTCGTGAACAATGTGGCGCCGAAAGACCGCGATATCGCGATGGTGTTTCAGAACTACGCGCTGTATCCGCACATGTCGGTGTACGACAATATGGCGTTCGGGCTGAAGCTGCGCAATTTCTCCAAGGAGGATATCGATTACCGCGTGAAGGAGGCGGCCAAGATTCTCGGGCTTGAGGAGTACCTTGAGCGCCGTCCGAAACAGCTCTCCGGCGGCCAGCGCCAGCGCGTCGCCGTCGGCCGCGCGATTGTACGCAAGCCGAAGGCGTTTCTTTTCGACGAACCGCTGTCGAACCTCGACGCCAAGATGCGCGTGCAGATGCGCACCGAAATCTCCAAGCTCCACCAGCATCTTGAGAGCACGATGATCTACGTGACCCATGACCAGACCGAAGCGATGACCATGGGGGACCGGATCTGCGTGATGAAGGACGGCGTGGTGCAGCAGGTCGCGGCTCCGATCGACCTGTACGATCACCCGTGCAACAAATTCGTGGCGGGCTTCATCGGCACGCCGCCGATGAACTTCTTCGACGGCATGATCGTGCACAAGGACGGCAAGCTGATGTTCGTCGAGCCGGGCTTCCAGTTCGAGGTGCCGGCTGAGTGGAAAGAGAAGATCGCTCCCTATGCGGATAAGAAAATGACGTTCGGCGTCCGGCCGGAGGATATCGGCACCAAGCAGGCCGAGGAGGCTCCCGGCATGCCGCGCGTGACCGCCCGGGTGGAGGTGATCGAGCCGATGGGTTCGGAGACGTTCGTGTACCTGAACACCGGCGAGAACACCTTCATCGCCCGCGTCGATCCCCACCGGCAGGTCAAGGTCGGCGAGCAGGTCAGCTTTGCGGTGCTGCTGCCGAACGCCCATCTGTTCGACGGCGAGACGGAGCTGACGGTCATCTGATCGATGGAACCCGGTGCGGCGGTCCGTCGGGGCCGCCGCTTTTTGGTGCATGGTCCTGAAAACCTCATCCGGATGTATGGTGTGTGAGAATATGAACCGGCGGAGTTACAACAGAAACGGGTATTCGTTCGGCGCGGCGGAGTGCCGCGCGCGCTACCGATATTGTTTATGTTTTCCGGTCGTGCCGGACAGGTTGTTCTTTCTCCACCTCGGATGGCTCAGGCGGATACGATGCTGATCGTATCCGTCTTTCCTGTTTTGGTTTGTTTTTTTGTGGATTGAATTGAGTTCAGGTTTAATAGTTTCAGGTTTTTATATGAGAGAGCTGCTCCATCGCGAATATCGCAATCGTCGGGCATTTCAGAATTATCTCGGTTTTTATGCCGGGTACAAGCTGCGCTTCCTGATGGTCTGGCTGATGTATGTGGTCAAGGCCGCACCGGCTTATGTGCTGCCGATCCTGACCGCGGAAGTCGTCAATATGATCACGGAAAGCGGATTGCCGCCGGAGGTGTTCTACCAACGGCTTTACTGGATCCTCGGTATCGGTTTTGTGGTGATTGTGCAGAACATCCCGACCCACATGTATTACGTGTGGCTGATGAGCGTGCCGTGCCGCACCGTCGAACGCAATCTGCGGTCGGCGCTCTGCACCCGGCTTCAGCATCTCTCGATTCCGTACCACACCTCGTCGAAGATGGGGTCGCTGCAGAACAAGGTCACGCGAGATGTGGAGAGCATCGAAAACATGACCCGCATGCTGCTCGACACCGTGCCGCACATCATCTGCACGCTGGCGGTGGCGGTGACGGTGACCGCGATCAAGGCGCCGCTGTTCATTGTGTTCTACGTGGCGGCGGTGCCGCTGGCGGTGGTGCTTTACGTCGCGATCCGCAAGCGCATGGCGCAGACCAACCGGGAGTTCCGCAAAAGCATCGAGGATATGTCCGGGCGGGTCACTGAAATGCTCCGGCTGATTCCGATCACCCGCGCCCACCACGTCGAAGACGTGGAGATCAGCCGGGTGGACCGGCGGCTGGAGGAGATCCGCAAGGCGGGGCTTCAGGTCGATTACGTGAACTCGATCTTCGGTTCGGTGAACTGGGTGATCCTGATGCTGTTCAACCTCTTCACGCTGGTGCTGATCGCGTTCCTGTACAAAAAGGGCATCCTGAAGATCGGCGTCGGCGACATCGGGCTGCTGGCGAACTATTTCGGCACCATCACCGGCACGGTGCTCGCGGCGATGAACTGCCTGCCCGCGATCACCAAGGGCATGGAGTCGGTCAAGTCGATCGGCGAAGTGCTGGAGTGCCCCGATATCGAGCTGAACGAAGACAAGCCGGAGGTGACCACGGTGACCGGTGATTTTGTATTCGACCACGTCAGCTTCCAGTATCCGGGCTGCGAGGCGCATGCGCTGGAGGATATCTGCCTGCATGTGCCCGCCGGCGAAACCATCGCGCTGGTGGGGCCGTCGGGGGCGGGGAAATCCACGATCGCCCATCTGGTGATCGGCTTCGTCCGGCCGACGGCGGGCAGGCTGCTGCTGGACGGACGCGATATGAACGAGCTGGATCTGCGCAGCTACCGCACCTTTATCTCGGTGGTCACGCAGGAGACGCTGCTCTTCGACGGCACGATCCGCGACAATATCTGCTACGGAGCCAACCCGACGGAGTTCGAGCTGATGGACGCGGTGCGCAATGCCGACCTGATGACGCTGATCGATTCGCTGCCGGAGGGGCTGAACACGCAGGTGCGCGAAAACGGCGCGCGTCTCTCCGGCGGTCAGAAGCAGCGCATCGCGATCGCCCGCGCGCTGCTGCGCGATCCGCGTGTATTGATTCTCGACGAAGCGACCAGTGCGCTGGACGTGGATTCCGAATCGCAGATCAAGGGGGCGCTCGACCGGCTGGTGAAGGGGCGTACCACCTTCATCGTCGCGCACCGCCTCTCCACCATTCGCGACGCCGACCGGATCGTGGTGATGAAGGACGGCAGGATCGCCGAGATCGGCACCCATCAGGAGCTGATGGCGAAGGGCGGCGTTTATGCCGAAATGGAGCACAAATTCAGCGCCGCCCAGTGATCCCTTCTGGATAGGATTATTGGAGTTCGGCCCGCCCGAACAGCTCCGATGATTTATCGTTTTCGATGCCGCGGCTGAATTCCATCAGCCGCAGACGTTTGCCGCCGTCGTTGTCGTTGACCAGAAGCGACAGCCGGAACCGGGTGCCGGGGCGGGCCGGAATACCGGTTCCCGCGAGCGGAACCGCGAACCGGTAGCGGGTGACGCCGCTGTCGCGGACCACTTCCGCCTGAATCGGCCAGCTTCCTTTCTGTGCGGTATCAGGGGCGCGGTGCCGCCAGACGACGGCGGGGCCGTTGGCGGAGCCGGAAACGGTCAGTTCGGTAACCTGTTTGCCGTCCTCCGGGGAGAGGGCGACCTGAATGGAGTCGTTCTTCCAGATCCGGTCTCCGTCGAAGGGCGTACAGTGTTCCTGATCGCGTACTTCGATGTCAAAGAGCAGGTTCTTCATGTCGTGGTTGATCCGGATGGTTGCCGACAGGTCGTCCGGGCCGCTCCAGCGAGGTGTGACCGGATCGAAGGCAAGTTCGGTCAACTGCGCGGCGGAGTCGAGCCGCAGCGGATGAGGCGGCGTTCCGGCGGGCGGCACCGGCAGTGCGACGGCGATTTCCAGTTCGGCGGGTTGTTCGGTTTCTCCGAGCCGGAGCCGTGCCGGAATTTTCGCAACCGTACCCGGAAGCGCATCCGCCGGAATGATCAGGGGCAGTTCCAGATCGGCGGAAGCGCCCGGCTCCAGGCGGCGTGCGAGCTTTCGACCGTTGACGGCCAATTCCAAACGGGCGGCTTCCGGCAGCGGATTGGTGAGGGTGAAGCGGCAGCGGCAGCTTCCGCCGGGGATTCCCGACCGGCGGCCGCGCGGCGTCAGCGGCTGGATTCCCGGTGATACGGCTCCGGGCGGAGCCGAGAGGTAGAAGGGCAGGGCGGAGCTGGTGAGCATCGCGATGCCGTTCCGGGGGCGGATGGTTTCGGAGGAACCGAAAATATCGGTCCGTACCACGTCGGCTCCGGAACGCAGCGCGAACAGGAAGTTCCCGGAATCCTGTCGGGGCCAGCAGACGAAGACCTCCCGCTCCTTGCCGGTGAAACGGAGCGTTTCAAGCCTCGGATCAAGCTCCGCCGCCGGAGCCGGTGCGAGGCCGGCGAGCCGGCGGATCAGTTCGTTGTAGGCGAGAAAGGAGGGCTTGGGCTGGTTGTCCACGGTGACGAGGCCGAAGGAGTCGTCGGCGTTCACGTATTTATCCCAGTAATCCTGCAGCATAAACCAGATGTAGAACTCCGAGCCGCGGCTTTTCGCGTAGGCGATCTTCTTGACCAGCACTGCCGCCTGTATGAAGAAAAGCTCAGGAGCGCTCTGGTAGGAGCGGCTGCCCGCTTCGGTGTTGGCGACCGGCTTGCCGGGGGCGAGTTTTTCGATTTCGGCCTGATACCGCTTGTAGGTTTCGATGTCGTCGTGGCAGTGGAAGGCGGCGACGTCGTAGAAGCCGGCGCATTCGCGGTAGACGCGCCGGGTGAAGCCCGGCTTGCCGTAGGGGTGGGTCACGACCATGCCGCCGGTGGTTACCTTGAGCTGAGGCGCGTATTGTTTCAGGATCGGATAGACCAGCTTCAGGCTGGCGATGTATTCGTCGGCGGTGCCGCCGAAGCCGCCGAGATCCGGTTCGTTGAGCCATTCGAAGTATCTGATCTGCGGATGGACGGCGATGAACTTCGCGACGTCGGCGATATGCTCGGCCAGCATCTCCGGCAGGTCGGACATCCGGTTGCGGTGCCAGTTCGGGTCGTTCTTCTTGTTCGCGTCGGAGATGGTCCACGGCGGCACGTCGGCGGCATAGTCGAGCAGCAGCTCCAGTCCCGCGTCGAAGTGGGGCTGCCAGAGTTTCGCAAACGCTTCCAGCCCCGTTTGCGCGCCGCGTTCGTACTGGGCGGCACCGCCCATGAAGATGCCGCGCAGCAGGTCGACGCCGAGCAGCTTCATCCATTCGACGTGAAGCCCGGCCTCATACGGAGCGGTGTGGAATTCCTGGTCCTCGATGCCGAAATACATCGGGCCGTGATTGAGCCGCCGTCCGTTGGGGCGGAACACGCCGAGCCATCCCTGAAAGGTGTTCCGCACACTGCCGTTGTCGGCGGCAAGCTCGATCCGGTAGGGGGCGATCCGGGAGAAGCCGTCGAGATCGAACCGGATCATTTGCACACTCGCCGCGCCGATTTCGGCGGAAGCCCGCTGCCGGCGCAGCAGCTCGCCTTCCGGTGAAAAGACGCGCAGCTCGAAACGGCACTCCACCGACCGTGCGAGCGCGTTCCGGACCCGGAAGCCGAGCCGGACCCGTTCGCCCGGCGCATGGGCGAGCTGCCGGTATTCGGAGCGGATTTCAAGCTGCTTGCGCGGATTGGAGACATCCGCGAGATAGGCGATATCGTCGAGCCGGATCACGCCGTTTCCCGGTTCCCGGAGCCGGAATTGCAGGCTGCGCATCGCGACCGGGAAAGCCAGCCGGTCGAACTCCGGGACGGTGGTGCGGTCGAACGGCAGCGTGTAGTTTTTCCAGCCGGAGCCGCTGACGGCGAGCTCAGCCGTGCGGAACCGCTTTCCCGCCTTGTCCTCGAATTCAAATGAAAGCGCGCCGTCGCGGCCCGCCGGATCGGCGGCGAAGGTGATTGCGGCGGGACGGCTCCAGGTCTGGTAAACCGCGTTTTTGATGAAAATTGCCACGCCGTTCTTTTCACGAAATGCGAATCGCAGTTCGCCGCAGAAACCGTCGTCGCGTTCGGGAGCCGGCACCGAACCGAAACTGAAATAGACCGGCCGGGTCGCGGCGGGAGCGTGGCCCCGGCGGGGGCCGCCGAGCCAGCTGGAGATGTCGGAGAAATCGTCCAGCATCAGCCGCCCCTGTTTCTCCGGGGCGGCGGAAAAGCAGTCGTCGCGCCGCAGCGGCGCGGTGTCCACCCGGTCGCGGTAAGACGGGTGTTCCGCCGGGCCGAGAACTTTCGCCGGTTTCCAGTGGGAAAAATCTCCTCCGGGCAGGTTCCAGCCGGAGGGATTCCGCGATTGCCAGAGTTCTTCGCCCGGCACGCGCAGCGATTCGCGGTCGAAGGCCAGAAACGACGGCCCGGAGTCGACCGTGACGGTCCTGCCCGATTTCAATACGATTTCCCCTTTGCAGATGAAGCCCGCGCCGTGTTCGCCCGGCCATGCGGTGACGGCGAATACGTTTTCCCCTTTGGTGAAAGCCTTGCCGAGGTCGTAGCGCTGCACTTTCAGCACGGCCAGATTAAGCCACGGCGTATCGGTTCCCCGGAACGGCAGTTTGCCGTTGACGTAGAGCAGGGCGCGCCCGTCGCAGGCGATGTGAAACACGGCGGAACGGACCTCTTCATCAAGTGTGACGGTCTTGCGGAAAGCGGCGGAGCGGCTCCGGTCCGGCAGCCAGATCCAGCTCGGAGCGGCCGGAAGCGCGGAAACGGCGAACAGCAGAAGCGAAAACGAAAAAAGTTTCATCATGGATTGAGTTTCCCGAAAATATTGTTGGTGTTCGCCCGCAGGTCGGCATAGCGCACGGTGGCGGCGTGCCCGTCGAAAAAACCGATGCCGGCGGCTCCGTTGTGGCGGGGGGAGGGACTGTAATAGCTTTCGGCGCTGACGTAAATCCAGATGGCCGGACGTTCCTCGCCGGGGGAGAGGTATTCCCGGGCGTCGGCCAGCAGCAGCGTGGCGGAGGGGCGCCGCACGCCGCCGCGTTTCACATGCAGGTCGAAAAAAATCTTTTCATACGAATCGCGCTGACCGGCGCTCCAACTGATCGGCACGCCGTAATCCCCCGAATTGGTCTGCACTTCGGCGGGGCAGCGGAAGATCGTCGGCCGGGCGCGGGAGGTCTTGGCGTAGCTGCGGTCAACCCATTGCGGTTCCGGTGCGTACTTGCCGTCGGTGAGGCGGTTGATCCAGTACCTGCCCGTGCCGTCGCCGTCGCGGAACAGCGGGAAGTAGTCGCCGTTGTCGTCGGCATAAAAGTTCAGCGCCGAAACGATCTGCCGGATGTTGCCGACGCAGTTGATGGTCCGGGCGCGGTCCCGGGCGCGGTTCAGCGCGGGCAGCAGCATGGAGGCGAGAATGGCGATGATGGCTATTACGACGAGCAGCTCGATCAGAGTGAAATATGGTTCTTTCCGGAATCGGTTGCGGTTCGGGATGAAATGAGGTTTCATTCTTCTTCTCCTTCAGTTCTGTGTGGTAAATTCAGGATGGATGCGCGTTTGACCAGAATCGGGGGAACCAGTTTGCGGATATGCCCGTCGCGGCCCGCGAGCAACTCGTCGGTGACGGCGGCGAGGTGGATGCCGATGGCTTCCGCCGGGTATTTCACCGTGGTCAGCGCCGGAAGCATGAACTGCGTGTAGAACTGGTCGTCGAACCCCGCGATGCTGACGTCGGACGGAACCCGTTTCCCGGCGGCGAACACGGCGGCGCAGAGTTCGGCGGCGATCGCGTCGCAGCCGCCGATCAGCGCGGAATGTCCCGCTTTCACCATCGGTTCGACCAATTTGCGCCGGAATCTGGCGTCGCTGAATTTCAACGCGGAAATCCGGGTCAGGTGCAGCGCCGCTCCGGCCGCGTCGAACACTTCCGCGCAGCCGTCGAGCCGCTGCCGGAAATCGCTGCCGGGGTCGCGGTCGTCAAAGGTGACCCCGCCGATGGAGCGGTGGCCGCATTCGAGCAGGTGCTCGGCGATCAGGCGTCCGGCCAGCCGGTTGTCCGGCGCGATGTAGTCGCAGTCGCCGGCCGTCGCGTTGAGCAGGATCAGGCGTCCGATCCGCTGCGCCAGTCTGCGGCGGACCGCGGCTTCCGGTACGGCGAACAGGATCGCCATGTCAGCGCGCAGGCTGCGGAAATCCTCCGAGGCGAGCTGGTCGATGAAAACGACGGAAATGCGCACCTTTTCCGAGCAGTATTTGCAGAACACCGTGAAAATCGCCTGCACGACCGGGTTTGAAATCTGGTCGGGAGGCAGGATCAGCGCCGCCGAAAGTTCGGCTTGTGCCGCCGGGGCGGCTCTCAGGATCGCCGGGGCGTCGGCGGTGACGACCGCGCCGGAGCGGGGCCGACGCCGGATCGCTCCCGCCGCTTCAAGCTCCTCAAGCGTCAGCCTTACGGTGTTGCGGCTGATGCGGTATTTTTCGCTGAGGTCGCGTTCGCTCGGCAGCTTCGAGCCGGCCGGATAGAAGCCGGAGAGGATTTCATACGCCAGCGTCTTGTGCAGGCTTCCCGTTTTGTCGAAAACCGGATTCATGACGAATTGTTCCTTTGTTTTATCTGGTACTATAATTATACCAGATTGAAAGCGAAATGTCAAGCCCGGATCGATATTTTCAGCGAAAATTACTTGAGAGAGGAGAAGGAAGGGCCGAAGGAGGTTCTACTCTTCGGCGGTCTCCCACATGCAGTTCCAGATGGTTTTGAGCAGCGTGAAGAGTTCGCGGCTCTCGATGCTCATCGAATAGTTCTCCTTGAGCGCGGACATCACCGCGACGGTGTCGTCGAACAGATAAAGCGAAGCCACGTCCTCAAAGATATTGCGGGGCAGGTAGCGGACCTGCCGCAGGTTCTGTTCTCCGGGGCGCATGTAGTCCCAGTCCACCTCGCGGGAGCGGACCCGGATCGCGTAGGAGCGGATGCCGCGCCGCACCCGCTCTTTGACGTACTCCTCATGGTCGTGCGGTGTGCAGAACTGGAACATCTCCTGCACCGAACCGAAGTAAAAATACTCCCCGGACTTCACATTCAGCAGCTGCCGGTTGATCGCGCGGTAGGCCTCCTCGCCCTGATAGAAGCGCACTCTGGGACGGTGCGCCTGCTGGTCGTACAGCGCCTTGAGATCGGGGAGCACCGCGTCGAGCGCCTGACGGCGGCGGTTCTCCTCCTCGAGCAGGTTTTCGGGGTCTTCGGCGGTGAAGAGCTTGCGTCCGCCGGAGAAGCTCTCCGCGACCAGCCGCCGTTCCTTGAGCACGTCGAGCACGTCGTAGACGGTCGGGTGCTTGTAGCGGGTCGCCTTGGCGATTTCGATCGCGGAGGCGGTGCCGAGCTGCAGCAGCGCGATGTAGACGTTGGCCTGCCTGCCGTTCAGCCCGAGTCGGGTCAGTTGTTCCAGGCAGCTCATCGTCAGCTGATCGAGAGCTTGTAGACGTCGCGGGTGAACTCCGCCGCCAGCGCGCGCGCCAGCTCCCGGCCGAGCTTCTCGGAACGGCTCCGCTCGCCGCCGAGGTAGACGACGATGAAGTCGAGCATGTCCGGCACCGCCAGATAGAGCGGCAGCGGTTCCGGCGTTTTCAGGCTGGCTTCGATCGCGGCGCGGGCCTTTTCCAGCATGGCGCTCATCCGGTAGAGCAGCGGCCCGATCTCCAGCTCGGTGACCGGGGCGGTCAAAGCGAATTTCTCTGCGAACCGGTTCATGATGAAGAAGAAGCGGATGCAGGGAAACAGCGTGGAAATCCCGTTGACCCGGATTACTCCGGCATCGACCAGTTCGCGCACCTCCGGCGGCAGCAGCGCGGTGATCTCCGACTGGCTGACCGTGTGGGCGGCGGCGGCTTCCATGACCTCCGCGGGCGGCTGTTCGGATTCGGCGAGCCGCTCGTAGTACCGGGCCAGCTCCAGCAGCAGATGCGGGCTGGCGCTTCTGATGTTCAGCTGCCGGGTTGCATTGCAGACCTGATCGACCACCCGCTGGAAGCGTTCCGGCGGGCAGGCGAGGAATTTGTGCAGCAGATCGGTGACCGGGCCGGGCCCGGCGTCGATGGTGACCGTGGTTTCGCCGCCGTTGCGCCGGAAGAGCGCCGCGACGTCGGGGAAGCCGGTTTCCTCAAGCATCCGCACCACGGCGGCGCCCAGCTCGCCGCGGCCGAACACGGAATCCGGGCGCGGGCTGTTGAGCAACGTGTATTCGACCGCCAGCGCGATATCCTCCGCCATATAGCTGGATTCGCGCAGGCCCGCCGCCAGAAAACAGTTGATCAGTCTGGTCTGCAGTCCGACCGGATCGAATACGGTCCGGCTGCCGTCGAACTCCTGAATCAGAATTGCCCGTTCCGCCAATTTTACCATAAGGTTCCCCGCGTGATCATACATTATTATTATAATTTAGCGCCGGAACCGCCGATATCAAACCCGGCGCGGAAAAAAAACGGGCGCAGCCGTGGAAAAACAGCCGGAGAGCGGCTATATTCCGTACTCCGGCGCCGTGACGCGTTCCCGCCGCCGATTTTTTCGGAAATTTCACGGGGAAGCCGCTGGCATTTTCTGAAAAGTGTGATATTTTAATGAAATCTTGTGGAATCCTGAACGCGGTACCCGATCATCACTGCCGGATGGAGGAACGGGAATTTTCACGGTTCGTCCGTATGGGGTGATGTGCGAAACACTTCGTATCCGGGCGGCAGCGTAGGAAAACAATCATTTATTACGGGCATTTACAAGTTATGAAAACTTATCTGGCAAAAACCGGCGAAATCCAGCGGGAATACCTGCTGTTCGATGCGTCGGAAGCTCCGGTTGGCCGTCTCGCCGTCCGCATCGCGAATGCGCTGCGCGGCAAGGATAAGCCGACTTATACTCCGCACGTCGATACCGGCGCGTTCGTCATCGTCATCAATGCTGAGAAGTCCGTCTTCACCGGCCGCAAGGGCGAGGAGAAGGTCTACGTGGACTACACCGGGTACCGCAGCGGCCGCAAAGAGCGCACCGCCAAGGAACTGCGTTCCAGCAACCCCGAGCGTTTCATCAAGGACGCGGTCTGGGGCATGATGCCGCACGGCCGTCTCGGCCGCGCTCAGTTCAGCAAGCTCAAGGTTTACGCCGGCGCGGAGCATCCGCACACCGCGCAGCAGCCGACTAAAGTTACTGTGGAGTAATGGATCGCTATGGTTAAGAAGACTGATGAAATTTGGGCCACTGGTCGGCGTAAGTGCGCGGTGGCGCGTGTCCGGATCAAAGCCGGCACCGGCAAAGTCGTCGTGAACGACAAGGAAATGAACGAATACTTCAACAGTGAAGCGCTTTGCGGCTATGTCGCGCAGGTCCTGAAGGCCAGCGATTCCGAAGGCAAAGTCGATATCGTCGCCAGCATCGTCGGCGGCGGCATGGCCGGTCAGGCCGGTGCGCTCCGTCACGGTGTCGCCCGCGCGCTGGTGAAGATGGATGAGACGCTCCGTCCTGCCCTGAAGGCGGCCGGCATGATGACCCGCGACGCTCGCGTCAAGGAACGCAAAAAGCCCGGTCAGCCGGGAGCGCGCCGCCGGTTCCAGTTCTCGAAGCGCTGACGCTTCGCCGAACTGCGGCAATATCGAAAAAGAGCAGTCGTTGCGGCTGCTCTTTTTTTGTGTTTTTTGCGGAGCAGGCAGTTCGGGGCGCTGGCGGTTCTGGCCGCATGGGGCAGGCGGAAATGGCGCTCCGTCGCGGGGGAATGCGTTTGTCCCGGCGGAGCGCGGCCGGATCAGCTTTGAAAGAGGGCGCGGGCGGTGAAACTCAGCGCGCCTTCGTCATTCCGTCCCTGCACGAACAGCCGGTTCCCGTCGACCGCCCCGGCGATATGCAGCGAGGCCGGGGCGCGGACGGCGGAGAGAAAGGCCAGCTCGACGGTCCGGAAGCAGGGTTCCTCACCGGTTTTCCACATCACGTAATCCTGCACCAGCCCTGCGTATTCGGCGTTGTTCAGATGGCCGTTGACATCCTCCATCGAGAAGCGGACCGGCACCGCAAACTCCTCGGCAAGCGCATCGTCCCCCGGCAGTTTTTCGTCCAGCCGGAAATGGACCGGCAGATCCGAGTTGTCGGGGAGAGGGCAGGGGAGCTGATCCGGGCGCAGCGGTCGCAATTTGGCCGCCGACAGCAGCAGCCACGCGCTGGAGGCGCGGGCGATCACTTCGCCGCTTTTGTCGAAAACCTGAAATTCCCGGGTGAAGAACAACCGGTTCACGCCGCTCGGATAGGTTTCGACGGTCAGTTCTTCTCCGATCTGCGGCGAACGGCGGATTTCCAGCTTCAGGCGTGAGAGCACCCAGAGCTGGCCGCGTTCGGTCAGGGCGTTCAGCCCGACGCCGAGCCGGGCGGCATGGTTGGCCGCGGCCTCCTGCAGGAAGTCGAACCAGCTCAACAGTTTCAACCGGCCGTTGCGGTCCGCTTCGCGGTGCCGTACCCGGATATTTTCCCGATAAATGCGATATTCCATTGATTCCTCCTCTTCCGGGACTCCGATTCCCTTTGTTGTAATATAGCCGGTTTTCGGCGGCTGTAAAGCGCGGAGCCTGCGGAAAGGGCGGATTACGGGAGTTTTTCGCCGGCAAGCGTCGCCGCCAGCGGGCGGAGTTCATGTTCCCCGGCCGCTGGAGCGGAGAGGACGAATTCATCGGAAAAAGCGAAGGCGGTTTCCCCGGCGAACCGCACGGAGCGGTTCCGGCGGATATCGGTGATTTCGGCGGTGAATTTCTGCTTGTCCCCGGCGACTTCCGGCCACTGGGCGGCGGCGGGAATGCCGTGCTCCCAGATCAGATGGATGCGGCGGGTTTCAGGAGCCAGCGCCAGCAGCAGCCGACCGGCGGCGGAGGTGTACAGATCGTCCAGAAACGGTGGGAAGCCGCCGGTTGTTTCCGTGCCGTTCCCGTCGAACGCCAGCAGGACGGTGCGTCCGGAATTCAGCTGCATCGAAATCTGCACCGGCAGTTGATGGCCGAGGGCGTACTCCCGCAGCGGAGCGACCCACTTTTTCTGTTCCTCATTCCGGTATCGCCCGCCGCAGAGAAGATAACCTGCCGACGGGCCGAGGGTGTAGCCGCCTCGCTTGGAGCTTTGCTCGGCGAATCCGGTCAGAACCAGATCCTCAAGCAGCTTCCGGGCGGTGGACGGGTTGATGCCGACCGCTTCCGCCAGCGAGGAAGGCGTTGCGGGAACGCCCCGGCGGCGCGCCAGTTCGAGCAGCAGCCTCAACCCTTCCTGAATTGCTTTCATGGTCCGGCCTCCTCAGTATTGACGGCGGTGCAGCGGCAGGTAAACGGTTGCCGCCATCTCGCCGAATTGGAAGAAACTGCGGAGCGCCTTGCTCATGGCGCGCGGTTCCGGTTCGTAGCAGGTGTAGTGCAGTTGGTGTTCGCCCTGCCACGCGGCAGGCGGGGTGAAGCTGAAAATCTTCGGTCGGCCGAGCTTTCGGAAGAACTCCTCTCCCAGTTTCGACAGCGGATTGATATATCCGGCGAAGTCCACCACCGCTTTGGGCTTCAGCCGTTCGAGTTCGTGGCGCAGAACCAGTCCGGTCCACTGCGGGAAAGGGGCCTCCGGCAGAGTCAGCAGCCGGTCGGCGTCCGGTTTGCCGCACTGCTGCTTCCAGGCGTCGAGCCGGTAGCTGTACGGCGGCATGGCCGGATCGCCGGAGATGATCAGCGTCCGGTGCCGTTCCTCCTCCGAAAGCTGCGACAGAATATCGCCGATGCTGCCCGCGTCATCGTACAGGATCGCCGGTGAGTGCAAACCGGGAGGACGGCGGTGGAACAGCAGTTGCCGCACGCCCTGCTGCTCCATGCGGGCGATAAAGGCGATTTCGCACGATCCGGCATAGAACCAGACCAATGTGTCAAGGCCGTTTTCCAGAATGACCCGGGCGGGATCGGTCGCGGCGTACTCCTGCCATTGCGCGTAGGTCAGGATCACCAGCTTGCACTCCCCGGCGCTGATGCTGCCGATCACCTCGGAAAGCAGGTCGCGGATATTCCAGACCAGTTCGGCTTCGGAATCCCACGGGGAGAGAACGATGCCGATCCGCCGCGGTTTCCCGGTGCGGCCCAGCGGCAGTTCGGCGGGATGCTTCACTACGTAGGTGCCGCAGCCCCCGCGCGTTTCGACGATCCCCTCCCGGAGCAGCGACATCACCGCCATCCGGGCCGTCACCTGGCTCACGTTGGCGCAGCGGGCGATCTCCCGGTTGGAGGGCAGCCGCCCGCCTACCGGGACCGGCGTGTCGGCGATGTAAAAGCGCAACTTGTCCGCCAGAGATTTGGCGAGTTCGCCGTGCGGAACCGCAGTATTGATTTCCAGATTCATAACCATGCCGTCAACTCCGAAACAGGATGTGTTTTTTACAGTATACGTCATCTTCTCCGGGAAGTCAAGGACGCCGTGATGAAAAGCGCCGTAAATCAGATTAAACCGCTTTAAGCCGCGTTGCCCGGATCAAGTCCGACTCTGCGATGGTCTTTATTGCTGATTTATGTATTCCGGCAAAAGTGAATTAAAGTGGCTTAATTCGATTTAATCTGATTTTTCTGGAAGATCGCTTGACTTTGGGAAGTGAATCCGTCATAATAAAATAAATAAAACGCCGGTTTGTCGATTGAAATCAATAAGCATTCATGGGAGAGAATTAATTCAACGGGAAAAAGACGAGGTAGAAAGATAGTTTAATTGTTATTGATAGTCTGCTTGATTGCAGTGAGGAAAATGACTTTAATTTATGAGGAATAAAGGAAAGATTACAAAATGAAAACAAGAAAATTTACTTTAATTGAGTTGCTCGTCGTGATCGCGATTATTGCGATTCTGGCCGGTATGCTGCTTCCGGCGCTGAACAAGGCGCGCCAGAAAGCGCGCGGAACCACTTGCATCAGCAATCTCAAACAGATGATGCTTTATACGCAGCAGTATCTCGACAGTTACAACGGCATGATCACTTGCGAGGGGGACTGGGAACAATGGGCGGGAGCTCTGTTCAAAGCCGGTTTGGTCGGACGCGGCGACTGGAAGGCGCTCAATTGCCCCGATGTCAACTTCTCTGCGGGAAACCTTGCTGGAGGAGTGGAAGACTGGAAGATCAATATGTTCGCCTATCCCGCTAATTATTTGGGCGCGGTCAAGATCAATGGAACATATTATGGCGAGTCGTCGGCCAGCCCCTACCGGATTATTCGCGATGCAAGCCATTCCGCGATTAATTTCAAGCCGATAAAGCAGCCGTCGAACTTCCTGTTTCTTGCCGACGGGCGAAATGATCAGGGAGAGCCTTGGGCGAGACTTTATCTGAAGACTGTCTGCGGCTGGGCAAGCGCTCCGTGGCGCGGACATAGCAGTACGGGGTTCTCCGCCGCCTGGGGAGACGGTCATGCATCGATGGCGAACGAGGGGAAATTGGAAGAGACCACCTGCCCGAAAGAAGATATCGCCTGGGCTGCCGAATGAGATTGGACGAGAAGAAAGTTTGGGTGATGATGAAGAAATTGACTACCGGCCTGCTGGTGTTGCTGGCCGTGGCAGTTGCGGCTGCCGACCGGCTGCCTGTCAGCCCCGCCGTCGATGACCTCGGCAACCTGACCGTCGGAAAACTCACTCTGCATTGGACCTGGTATGCCTCCGACTGGCGCAGTGAAACTCTTCAGGCGGACAATTTCAAAGTGGACGCCGGATTTCCGCGACGCAGTCCCGGCCGGGTCGAGATTTCCGGCAAATGGAACAGCTTCCGTACCGCGATTTCGGCAGTTGCGGCCGGGAACAACGGAATCGCCTATACCGCCCGTTTCACGGCGGCTCCGCCGGTGGATACCGCGGCTCTCGCGCTGATCATGGTCATGCCGGACAGCGAAGCGGGTGATGTGTGGGCTGATGGCCAGAAGATTGTATTGCCGAAGGAGTTCGAGAGAGTCTCCATTTTCAGCCGAAAGGTTCGTTCGCTCCGGTTCGGCAGCGGCGACAGGACCGTGGCCGTCGAAGGCGACTTCCTGCTGCAGATTCAGGACAACCGGAAATGGGGCAGCAGGTATTACGAGTTCAGACTTGGGACGACTCCGGTTTCCGGAAAAATCGGCGAGGCTTCCATCGACTTGCGCATTCAGGTCGAATCGCCGCGTATTGTGCCGATCGACCTCAGAGAGGCGTTCAATATGGGGTTCAGGGATGAGACGCCCAACGACGGGAAAGGCGGCTGGACTGATCAGGGACCGGCCACCGATCTGCGTATGATGAAGCCCGGAAAACTCTCTGCTTTCGGCATCGATTTCGACATCGTCGATCCGGAACGGAACGGCGGGCGTTCCTGTCTCGTGCTCTCATCCGGGCAGAAAAAATTCCCGGCGGAGAAAAGCGTTGCGCCCGACCGGGCCGGCGGGGAGGGGCGGTATTTGTATTTGCTGCACGCTTCAGCTTGGACGCCGGCGCAGATGCCGATCGGCACGATCATTGCGGAGTATGCTGATGACGGAACGAAAGAAATTCCGGTGCGTGCCGGCCGCGATGTCGGCAACTGGTGGCCGCCCTATAGTCTTGAAAATGGCGCCGTCGCCTGGACCGGGGAAAAAGAGGAGTCTTTCGTCGGGCTTTACCTGTCGCAGTTTTCGGTCGGTGCCACTCCGTCCAGGCTGACTTTCAAAGCAGCGGACGGTTCCAACGCCGTCTGGATGATTGTCGGTGCCGCACTCGGCGATCGCATGCTGAATCTCCGGCAGGTCGAGACTCCGTCGTACCTTGCCGAGGGCAAGGATTGGCTGCCGTTGGAATTCAACGGCAATACCGTGGCGGGTTCGGCGCTCGATTTTTCGGTTTACCTCGACGCTCCGGCCGGCAAATACGGTCCGGTCATTGTCACCGAAGATGGCCACTTCGCCTTCCGTGATGCGCCGGAAAAACGAATCCGGTTCTTCGGTACTAATCTGGTCGGCTCGTCGAATTGCCTCGACAAGGCGCTTGCCGATGATTTCGTGGCGAAGCTGACCCGGCTCGGATACAACTCGCTCCGTTTTCACCACTTTGAAAACGAACTGCTTGATTTCCGCCCGGAGCTGACTTTCAACCCGAAAGCGCTTGATGAGTTCGACTATCTGTTCGCAGAACTCAAAAAACATGGCATCTACCTTTGCCTTGACCTTTACGCGAGTCGTATCGTCGATATAAACAAAGATGTGAAGGAGTTCAAAGGGTACTCTCTGCACGGTTTCGCGATGAAGACCCTGATTCCGATCAGCGAATCGGCGATGGATAACTGGAAGGAGTTCGCCCGGCGGCTGCTGACTCACCGGAATCCGTATACCGGCCTGACCTACGCGGAGGACCCGGCGCTCTATTCGCTGAATCTCGTAAATGAAAATCCGCTTATCCTCGGCTGGAACAGTAATTCTGCGCTTGTTCCGCTTTTCGAGAAAAAATATGTCGAGTATTTGAAGACGAAAGGACTCGACACGCCGGAGAACCGCGCCTCCCGCGGCGGTCTCTTTATCGAATTTCTGAACGACCTCCAGATCAGGAGTATTGAGGAGCAGAAACGCTTTCTGAAGGAGGAGCTGAAGCTGACTGCGCTGATCACCGACCTCAACATGCTCAGCAAGTTTACGATGAATGAAGTGCGCGAGCATCTGGATTTCGTGGACAATCACCAGTATTGGGATGGGCCGTCTTTTCCGGTGCAAGACTGGCAGCTTCCGTATGGTTTCAACAATAATTCGTGCATTGCAAATCGCGCGGAGCTCCCGCGGGATATGATGCCGGCAAGGATTTTCGGCAAGCCGTACACAGTTACTGAATTCAATTTCAGCAACCCGAATCCGTATCGGGTTGAAGCGGCTCCGCTGATCGGAGGCTACGCCGGACTGCAGGATTGGGACGGACTCTACCGGTTCGCCTGGTCGCACAGTCGGGATTACATGAAAACGGTTGATGTACCGCGCGGCTTCGATCACGTCAACGATCCGCAGGCGCAGCTGGCGGAACGCATCAGCAATCTGCTTTTCATGCGCGGTTTTATTCGTCCCGCCGGGCCGGCTTTCGCCTTTACCTGCACTCCGGAACAGATTCGCGCGCTGGCAGGAACTCCGGGAAGCGCCGGCGATTATCCGGCAGAGTTCACCGAACTCGGCCTCTACGGCCGGATCGGCACGCTCGGCGCCGCCGCTTCGTTCC
>ENA-UEQM01000177-UEQM01000177.1-human-gut-metagenome-genome-assembly--contig:-NODE-177-length-45600-cov-19.241900_pt1 | contig 45600 bp, 43 predicted proteins | sample MGYA00242948_ERZ507948 | MGnify/ENA primary metagenome ERZ507948 (study PRJEB26167, sample SAMN06115440) | human gut metagenome | host: Homo sapiens | place: China:Hubei | collected 2015-07-28... | reverse complement strand
CGAAAACTATGTGCATGGTTTGGCTGCGTTTGGGCCAAGATTAAAAAAATTTCGAAAGCCCGCATTCCTCCCGGGGCTCAAGCCCCGGGCTTCCTGCGGGAAATTCTGTGAGGGAGCACCAGCGTAAAGGCCGCCCCGCCCCAGACCGAATCGGTCGCAAAAATTTCCGCGCCGTGCACACGCGCAATCGTGCGGCAGATCGCCAGCCCCAGCCAGGTCCCCGAAACCGCCGTTTCACGTTTGCCGCGCCGGAAGGGATCAAAAAGCCGCTGGGGATTTCCGTCAGGAAGCCCCGGACCGTTATCAGCCACTGTGACCGCAACTGAGTCACCGCGTCTTTTTGCGGGAAAGACAATTATGCTGCATGCGGGACAGTACTTCACGGCCTTCTGCAGGTCCGGATTACTCTGGGCCATGTTGGTACCGGTAGACGCCATCGGGTTATAGGGCTTTTCGCCGGTTGCCGACGGCCGTCCTTCAAAAAGGAGCGCGTTTTTCAGATTTCATCGGCAAGCCGACCAAACCGGAGCAAGTCGCTGAAGAAGTTACTCAATCTCAGATTGAGTCAATGTCCGATTAAGTCAATTCCAAATTGAGTTATTTCGGTTATGCCGCCTTAACAATGGTTAGCAGCCCTTTGAGCGCATGCGCAACCGTCTGCTGCCGCACCTCTGCCCTGTCACCGGTAAAGTGCATGGTTTCCGTGCGGCACGTGACTTTGCCGTTGCGGCGCTCTGCAAACCCGAAGCACACGGTTCCGACAGGCTTACCCGGCACGGCGCCCGTTGGTCCTGCAATGCCGGTCACGGAAACCGCGGCGGTAGCAAGCGAGCGCGTCAGCGCCCCCACCGCCATTTCATGCGCTGTTTCTTCGCTTACCGCGCCGTGCGCCTTCAGTGTTTCTTCCTTTACGCCGATCAAGGCCGTTTTGGCGGCATTACTGTAGGTGACAAACCCGCGGTCAAACCAGGCGCTTGACCCCGGAATGTCGGTAATCGCCGCCGCAATACCGCCCCCGGTGCAGCTTTCGGCCGTGGCAAAAACGGCGCCCGCTTTGTGCGCCGCGCGTCCGAGCTCCTCAGAAAGTCTGTCAATGGCCGTTAAATCCATCGTTGTCACCCGTCAGAAAATACCGAGATAGGAAATGCCGAGCGTTGTGCAGGCCCAGTCAAGCGCAAGCACCGCCGCAAGCGCCCAGACGGCCGCAAGCACATCGTCAATCATCACGCCCCAGCCGTTGTGAAGCTGCGCGTCAATGATTGAAGCGGGTGGCAGCTTCACGATATCGAAAATTCTGAACGCCACAAAGGCCGAAAGCCACCCGAGCCAGTTTTGCGGCAGAAAAAGGCACACGGCCCAGACGGCGATCACTTCATCAATCACAATGCAGCCCGCGTCCTCTACACCCAGGTCGTCACTTGTTTTTTGGCTTGCCCAGGCGCCTAAGAAAAAGCCCGCGATGATGATGGGAAGCAGCGCCTTCCAGTCAAAAAACTGCACGAGAAACGCCCAGACAATGACGCCTGCGAGCGTTCCCCAGGTGCCGGGCCCGGGTCTCAGGCACCCCGCCCCGAAAAAAAGCGCGAGCATATGCGCCGGATGCTGGTAGGTAAAGACCCAGCCCGGGCGCACGCGGTTGGCGGGATTATCAGACGAATATTTTTCTCTCAGACCCATGGCAGCTACAGCAGATGGTTTGACTTACGCAAAGTGATCATAGCCGCCCGCGGGCAAAAGAACGGTGTTGCCCTTGTCGTCATGCATGAGGAGGCGCTCGGTCGCGTCGTCCGCCTCACGGATGCGGCCGATGCAGGTCACGGGTGTCAGCGCTGAGATGCTTGCCTGTTCAATGAGGCCCTTTTTCTCATGCGGCGCCGTAAAGACGAGTTCGTAGTCGTCGCCGCCGTTCATCGCCGCTTCAATGCGCCGGTCGGCGCTGAGGGCTTTTACTGCCGGATGCAGCGGCACCGCGTCCCAGAGGATGTCGGCTGCCACACCGCTTCTTTCCAGAATGTGCCCGAGGTCCTGCGCCAGGCCGTCGCTGACGTCCGCGCAGGCCGAAGCGGAACTCAAAAGCGCGCGGCCGAGCGCGAGACGCGCCTGCGGGCGGTCCATGCGCTGTGCTGCAGCCGGATAAAGTTCCGCGGGCAGCGTCCACTCACCCCAGCGGTGCTTTAATGCGGCGTAGGCCCCGCCCACACAGCCTGAAACCCAAATGTCGTCCCCCGGGTGCGCTCCGGCGCGCGTCAAACCCATCTGCGGCGGCAGATCTCCCATCGCGGTAATGGAAAAGGTGGCAGGGGCTCTGACGTCTCCCACGCTTGCCGTACGGGTTGTATCGCCTCCCAACAGCGGACACTGCGTTTCACGCGCGAGTTCCATCAGCCCCGCCGTAAAGCCCGCAAGCCACGCGTCGTCACGGTCAGGCAACGCAATCGAAAGGAAAAAGGCCCGCGGCTGAGCTCCCGCTGCCGCAAGGTCCGAGAGATTGACGGCGAGAGCCTTATAGCCGATGTCTTCCGGGCGCGTGTCGGGCAAAAAGTGCGTGCCCACCGCCATCATGTCGGCCGTGACCGCGATACGCCCTGCCGGCATATCGATGATGGCGCAGTCGTCTCCCACGCCCTTACTTTTCCAGGCACCGAACGTGTTGTGCGTGAAGTACTGCGCAATAATGGAAAATTCACCGTTTTGAGCCATTTTCTTCACCTTTAACTTTTGCCTTGGCGCACGCACCAAAGCAAAAGAGCGCGATCCGGCCGAATCTTGAAGCCGAAACACGCTCTTTCGAATATTGCCTTTCGGACGGTCTGCGGGTGCGCTTTGCTGAGCACAATCCGCATCCGTCCGTTTTGCATTGCTTACTTCTTTGCTGCCGCCTCGTGCGGACGCACTTCGCCGGCAACCTTATCAAGAACACCGTTCACGAGCTTATAGCCCTTATCGGACCCAAACTGCTTGCAGAGTTCCACCGCTTCGTTAATCACCACGCGGTAGGGCGTCTCCGGGCAGTTCATGAGTTCCCACGTCCCGATCGTCAGGCACGCACGCTCGATCATGGAGAGCCTTGTGAGCTCACGGTCAACGTGGTGTGAGAGCACTTCTTCGAGCTTGGCACGGTTGTCGATCACGCCCGCCAGAATCTCGCGGCAGAAAGCCTGATCACAGTGATCAAAGTCTTCGGGCGTGAGGTCACAGCCCGCAATCGGGCCATCGGCGTCGGTGATCACAGAAAGGAGCCCCGCATCGATTTCCGCAAAGTCCGCATCCTTATTGATCAGGGACTCATACACCCCGAGAAGGGCGAACTCACGGGCCTTGCGGCGCTGACCGGCAAGCGGCAGATGCTGTTTATCGATCATTGTCGTCATCTTCATCGTAGTCGGCGAAGTCGCTCGGGAACTTTTCCGCAAGCCGCGCCATTTCCACGGCGCACTGCGCGCAGTCCTTACCCTTCATCGCGGTACGGGCCTTGCACTGCTCGTCGTTTTCGCAGGTGAGAACACCGTTGGCAACGGGGATGTCAAAGTCGTAGCTCACGCGTTCAATGCCTTCGGAAGAACGGTCAGAGACGATTTCAAAGTGATACGTTTCACCACGGATCACGGCTCCGAGAGCAATCAGCGCATCGTAGTCACCGGTGTCGGCAAGGCGCGAGAGCGCAAACGGGATCTCGAGCGCCCCGGGCACCGTCACGTAGGTGATGTCTTCTTCCATGACGCCCAGGCGCTTTAATTCAGCCAGACAGGCGGCATAGAGCTCTTTGCCCGCATATTCATTAAAGCGGGACACAACGACACCGATCGAAAGGCCGGTACCGTCAAGATTGGTTTCAATAACGTCGACTGCCATAACTGACTGAGCTCCTAAAATAAATCCGCACCCATACGTGAGGGCACGGCGCCTTAAATTCAAGGTCTGCCGCCCACAGGTGCTCCATTTTCTCTGTTAGACCTATTTTAGCGGGCTGCCGGCCGGTTTTGCGTACGTCCGGCCGTCTTTTTTCGGTACGCGCTGACGGCGGTGGCACAATAGCGGGCAATCCCGGCAACGCATTTTCCTTTTTCCATGACCGATCAGACCGACACGCTCATCACCACCTTCTGCTTTGCGCTGGCGCTTTTTTACCTGCTGTTTCAGTGTCTGCGCCTTTTTTACCCCAAGTGGGCGCTGCGCTTTGAAGGAAAATACCGCGAAGTGCAGGAAAGAATGCGCGCCGCGGGCGTCTTTCTCTCCGAAAAAGAACTGATGCGGGCCGTGCCCGTGGACGCAGCCGTCAGAGGGCTTCTCAAAGGCAACATCACGGATGAGCCCGGGATTATCTGCCGCTCGGCCTTCCGCAGAGCGCTCGCGGTCACCGTCTTTGCCGTGATTTTTATGCTCGCGATGACCTTCGGTTACACCGACAAGCCTGAAGCCGCCTCGTACGCCAGCGACATGGTGCTTGTCGCAATCGGTCTCACTCTTTCTGCCGTGGCCCGCTACCGAATGCTCCTTGTCGTTACCTATATCGCAGAGCGCATCAGCGAAAAAACGAAGGCTTAAGCCGCCTGCGGCGCCTGACAGCACACGGGGCACTCCACAAGCCTGCAGCGCGCTTCAATGTCTCTGCCCGGGGCTTCCCCAAAGGCGTGCTTATATTCACGGGAAAACTGCGTGGGACTCGCGTAGCCCACTTCGTAGGCCGCAGTGGCAACGTCCTTGCCTTCGGTGAGCATGAGCCGCTGGGCTTCGCTCAAGCGCAGGCGCTTTTGAAACTGCAGGGGACTGACGCTTGTCACACTCTTAAAATGTCGGTGAAAGGACGACACCGACATATGCACGCGGTCTGCGAGCGCCTCCACGCTTAAGGGCTCGCGGTAGTTGTCTCTCAGCCAGCCCACTGCCTGCGAAATGCGGCTTGAGCGCGAGTTATTGGTGAAGATTCTGCGGATGCTCTCCCCGTGTTCCCCCAAAAGAAGCAGGGAATAGATGTCGCGGATAATAAGCGGCGCCCTGAACTTGCATTCCCGCGGGGAATCCAGAATCTGCACAAGACGCAGAAAGTCTTCTTCAAGCGCGGCTTCGGCGCGGCAAAGCGTAATCGCGCGCACGAAGGCGTCGTCAGCTGCATCGTCCTCCAACGGCAGCTGCCGGATGAGGTCCGTCATCACCACCGCGTCGATCCTGATGCCTATCCCGACAAAGGGCTTGTCGGGCGAGGCTTCCAAAACCTGATAGGTCGTGGGCACGTCCATGGAGGTGATGAGGAGGTCTCCGCGGCCGTAGGTATAAACGCGCGTGCCGGCCGTCGTCATCTTGCGGCCCTGCAGCATCAGTGCAACCGACGGCTCATACACCGAACACGTGCACGTTCCCGTGCTGCCGTAGCGCACGGAGAAAAAGAGCCCGTCAATCGGGGATTCAATCTGCGGACCGGTCTTGTCCGCCGCGTACTGCATCACAAGGCGCCTGATCTCATCGATGATCGGGGAAGCGCATTCCGTCATTTCTCTGCTCCGAAAAAACCTCTTTTGCTGCATATTGTCTTCAGTCGGAGAGATTCAGGCAAGTCACATTTTCTGACGAAAAATCAGCAGAACATTGTGTTTACAAACCACCTGGGCCCGTATTTATTGGCATACAAAGCTACTGTCCGATTCTGCAATTGATCCGCTCGTGAGAGAAAAAGGCAGGAAGTCGGCAGAAAAGGAAAAGGCTCCGAAAAGCCCGGGCAAAGCGTTGCTACCGCGCCCTTGCCGAAAGAATTCAAAATTTCGGCCCCGCCTTTAAAATAAGTAGTTTCTATCCCGACTCTTTGTTTTTGCCGCCGCCATGACAGCCCGTCCGTCACGTATTCTCTTTGCCTGCCCCCAGACCGTTTTCGATGTGAGTAACGGCGCCTCCATGCAGGTCTACTCGATGCTGCAGGAGTTTTCCCGCCGCGGCATCGAAGCCGCCAGTTTCTGCGGCGGTGTGTTTGACGATCCTGCGGGTGCCGCGCGCATTCCGAATTTGGCTGAGCAGATTAAGGAGAATCAGGGCAAGGCCGTGCTCATCAACAAGGACAGTTCCGCCAATCCCGAAAACCCCATCACGCACTGGTTCTTCACGGGCTTTCACTCGACTGTCTGGAACGAGATGACGCACGAAGAGGAAACGAACTTTCTCAACAAATACACCGAGGTGCTGCGCACCTTCAAGCCCGATCTGGTGATCGGCTACGGCTGTGATGCGCTCTGCCGCTCGATGTGGATGGAAGCACGCTCTTTCAGGATTCCGACTGCCTACATTATCTGTAACGGCAACCACCATCACTACCGCTTCCCGCTGCACGACATCGTGCTGTGTGATTCCAAAGCCACCGCCAAACTTTACAAGGATGAAGACGGCCTCACGGTTCATCCGTTCGGTAACTTCATCAACCCCGACCTCGTGGTTGCAAAACAGCGCAATCCCCAGACGGTGACCTTCATTAATCCCGCCTTTGCCAAGGGCGTGGCGGTTGTTGCACGTCTCATTCTCATGGCCAACAAAGAGCGCCCCGACATCTCCTTCATGGTCGTTGAAACCCGCAAGAAGTTTGCCGACGCCCTGCGGGCACTTAAAAAGCCGGGCAGCGAAGTGGGTTCGGCCTTTCAGAACCAGACGTTTAAGAACATTGCGCTGCGTGATGCCACGTACAACGTCTCCGAAATCTATGCGACAACAAAGGTGCTCCTTGCGCCGTCCCTTTGGTATGAAAGCTGGGGGCGCGTTGCAACCGAAGCCACGATGAACGGCATCCCTGTGCTTGCCAGTAAGAGCGGCGGCCTGCCGGAAGCCGTAGGCACCGGCGGCATTACGCTTGAAAAGCCCGCATCAAACCAGGGGCCCGATGAAAACTGGCTGGTGCTTCCGTCCGAAGAAGAGTGCCGCCCTTGGGCTGATGCCCTCTATGATCTTTACGACCACACCGAGAAGTGGACGCGAGGGGGGGGGCACAGCGGCTGCGCCAAAAACGCCGAGAAGAATTCGCTCAAAAAGACGGGAGACCGGTTGCTCAAGCTTCTCAAGCCGCTTCTCAAAAAGCAGGCCGGAGACAACGACTTTACGCGTCTGGGGTCCGTGCGTTACGACGGGGATCCGCTCGACTGGGAAAACTTCAGGCAGCCTGCCCGCAGGAAACGCACCATCAGCAAAAAGTCAGCCGAACAGTAACTTTCTGCCTTTCGCAGCGGACACTCTGCCCGATGCACTGCTTCTCACCCCATCACTTTCCAAAGCCGGTGAAGCACAACGCTTCGCCGGCTTTGTATCGTCTGTCGGTTCCTCCGGCTCTGCTGCCGTGACCATCTCCGCCGCCGGAACCTTTGCATTGGCAGCCTAAAGTCCTGTACCCGTTTTATTTGTTTTTCTTTTTAGTCCATCATGGCCACAAAACGTCCTTACCGCATTCTTTTTGCCTGTCCGCAGACCGTTTTCGACGTCAGTAACGGCGCCTCCATGCAGATCTATTCGCTGCTGCAGGAGTTCTCCCGCCGCGGGATTGACACCGCCACCTTCTGCGGCGGTGTGTTTGATGATCCCGCGGGTGCCGCCCGCATCCCAAACCTTGCCGAACAGATCAAGCAAAACGAAGGTAAGGCCGTGCTGATCAACAAGGACAGTTCCGCCAATCCCGAAAATCCCATCACGCACTGGTTCTTTACGGGCTTTCATTCGACCGTCTGGAATGAGATGACGCACGAAGAGGAAACAAACTTCCTCAACAAGTACACCGAGGTGCTGAGAACCTTTAAGCCCGACCTCGTGATGGGCTACGGGTGTGATGCACTTTGCCGGTCCCTGTGGATGGAAGCGCGCACCTTCGGTATCCCGACCGTCTACCACGTCTTTAACGGCAACCATCATCATTACCGCTTCCCGCTGCACGACATGGTGCTCACGGACTCGGAAGCTACAGCCAAAATCTACAAAGAAACCGAAGGACTCACCATTCACCCGTACGGCATCTGTATCAATGCGGATCTCGTCACCGCTAAAACACGCAATCCTCAGACCGTCACATTCATTAACCCGGCCTTTGCCAAGGGCGTGGCGATTGTTGCACGCTTGATTCTCATGGCCAATAAAGAACGGCCCGACATCTCCTTTATGGTGGTAGAAAGCCGCAAGAAGTTTGCCGATGCCCTGCGGGCACTTAAAAAGCCGGGCGACGAAGTGGGTTCGGCCTTTCAGAATCAGACGTTTAAAAACATTGCGCTGCGCGATGCAACGTTTAACGTCTCCGAGATCTACGCAACCACCAAGGTGCTCGTTGCGCCCTCCCTTTGGTATGAGAGCTGGGGCCGCGTGACAACGGAGGCCACCATGAACGGTATTCCGGTGCTTGCTTCGCAAAGCGGCGGCATTCCGGAAGCGGTTGGTACGGGCGGCATTACGCTTCCCGTTCCTGAGTCAAATCAGGGCAAAGACGAAAACTGGCTTGTACTGCCGAGCGAAGAAGAGTGTCGCCCCTGGGCCGATGCGCTCTATGAGCTTTACGACAACACGGAAAAGTGGCAGGAGGGCTGCAGGAAAAATGCCGAGCAGCATTCACTGAAAGTTACGGGCGACAGAATCCTGAAGCTTTTGCAGCCGCTTCTTCGCAAAAAAGCCGGCGACAATGACTTCACGCGCCTGGGGTCGGTTCGTTATGACGGGGATCCGCTCGATTGGGAAGAATTTAAAAAGGCCGGCAAAAAACGCGCGAAACCGGCCTCTGAGTAATTCACGCCCTTTAACGCATTGAGGCAGCTGACGGCTCCGACCGTCAGCTTCTTTTTCCAAGAATCCCTTCACTCGCTTTCCTCTCCTGACACAAGCCTTTTTCGAAATCCCCCTAACACTTCCTTTCCTCTACAATGCCCCGAATCTAAGGCTTTTTGCCTATTCTCAAAATCCACTTTTAAACAGAGGAAATTTCACCCATGTGTACTTCTGTTGTTGTCGGAGAGAAAGCCACCGCCGACGGCTCCTTCATGATTGCCCGCAGCGCGGACAGCTCCGCCATGAAGGCCCAGCACTTCATCATTCACGAATCCTGCGATAACCCCGTAGGCAGCGTCTACAGCTGCGCCGCACACCACGGGCTCAACAACTTCACGTATCCGCTGCCTGCGCACAGCCTGCGCTTTACGACGGTTGCAAACTGGAAAACGCAGCTGCACGGCGCCGTGGGCTTTAATGAATTAGGCGTCGGTCTCACCGGCACCGAATCCATCTTTGCCCGCGATGACGCCCTTTTGGTTGATCCCTGGAACAAAGAAACCGGCATCAGCGAAGACGATATTCCGGACGTGATTCTGCCGCGCGCGTCGTCTGCGAAAGAAGCCTGCGCACTTTTGGGGAGCATCATCGAAGAGATCGGTGCCGCTGAAGGCTTTGGTGTGGGCTTTATCGATGATAAGGACGTCTGGTACCTTGAAACCGGCACGGCGCATCAGTGGCTTGCCCACCGCTGCCCGCCGGAAAAGTACATGGCAACCGGCAACCAGGGCCGTTTGAGGAAGTACTCTCCGGAATGCCCGGGGATGATGGCGAGCAAAAACGTCGTGAAGTTTGCCGCCGAACACGGCTTTTACGATCCGGCAAAGGGCGACTTTGACTTTGCCGCGGCCTACACCCGTGACGACAGCCGCGACCGTGTCTACAACGATCCGCGCGTCTGGGTGATGCAGAAGCACTTTAACCCCTCGATCGAGCAGCCCGTGGACGACGGCCGCAACTTCGCGGTTTACCTCAAGCCCGAAGCGAAGATCACGGTGGATGATCTGAAGTTCTGCCTCAGAAACCACTACGAAGGCACCGATCACGATCCGTATTCCAACGGCTTAAACGGCAACGAACCTTGGCGTCCGATCAGCGTTTTCAGAACGTATGAAGCGCACATCCTGCAGGTCCGTCCCAACATGCCCAAGGAAATCGGCTGCGTTATTTACATCGCCTTCGGTATGGCCGATCTCTCCTGCTTCATGCCCTTCTATCAGGGCCTCAAGTCCGTGCCGCTTCACTTCGGCATGGGGACCGATCACGCCGACTCGGTGTCGCTTTACTGGAAGTTCCGCAAGCTTCAGACGCTTGCGATGACGGACTACCCGAAGCTTGCGCCGATCGTCAAAAAGGCCTTTGCCGATCATGAAACCCAGATTGTCGCACGCATGCAGGTTTTTGAAACGGCTTACACGGAACTTGCCGCCACGGACAAGAAGGCTGCCGACGACCTTCTGCAGAACTTCAGCGTGCGGATTTTTGCCGAAACCGAAGAGCTCGTGGAACGCCTCATGAACGATCTCTTTACGGTGCGCACCAACGACATCGAAAAAGCGAACTTCTTCAGAAACCGCAAGAACAAGGACTGATTTAAGCCTTTCTCACAATCCGGAAAATGCCTTCGGGCGTTTTTCCGGATTTTGCTTCTGTTACGGCATTTCACGCGGCTTTAACGCGACTTTGACGCGTTTTTGACGCACCAAAGAGAAGACTTTCACTCACCATGAAAGCCTTCTCTTTTTCTTTACCCCGCATTGCGCGCCCTGCTGACTTTCTTCAGTTTTGCGTGTGGCTTGCGCTGCTTTTTTCGCTGTCATCGCGCTTGTGCCGCCCGAGGGCGTCGACATGAGTCTTGCGCGCCTTTTCTACAAGGTGACCGACGGCGCCTGAGTGCACAATGCTGAAGCGTTTTTTTGCTGTACCCATTGCGTTTGTTTTCAACGCGCTCAGCCGCCGATTCCTCTTCGTTGAGATTTTCGTCTTCCTGTGTCAAATGGTGCTTCAGTTCCCCTTACAGGGCGGCGTTGATGAAGCGTTGGGCTACGATCTTCATCGCTTCGTTGAAATGAGCCTGCGTTAAGGCCGTTAAGCCGCCGGCTTCCATCAGTTGCTCTGCGGCATCGTTCAGAATGGCCTGCTGCTGGTCGGTAAATTTTACGGTGTCGTTTATTTTGGGTGTACGGTGTGCCACCGTGATTCCTTTCGCGCCCTACGGGAGCGCTATTATCGCCCGGACACAAAAAACCTTACATCCTCCATTGTGGCCATCCGTATCCCACTCGCACTTCACCGCCTCGCGCCAGTCAAAAACCGCATCAATGCCGTCCAGAACCAAAACGAGTTCCGGCGCCCTCTGTGCCGCCATCATCTGCCGGGCCATCTGCCAAACCTCACTCACACCGGACTTCGTCGCGCGTCCTGCGGACAAGACGCAAAGAGCACGGGCACCTGAAGTCCCTCGGTTGCCTGCTGCACGGCTGTTGTCTTACCGACACCGTGCGGACCGGAAACGATCTGGATGCGGCGGCGCGGCTCAGCCAGACGGCTTCTTAAAACAGCAACTTCTTCGCGTTCAAACATCCTTTCTGCCGTTTACTCAGTCGATTGAGTAAATTTACTCAGCCGACTGAGTAAATTACCCGTGCGCATTGAGCAAATTGAAAAATTACTGTATTTACAAAGCATTGCGGCGCACCGCAAACAGCCGCCAAAAGAGAAATGTGAGGTAAAGCGCCGTCAGAAGCACCAGTTGCAGGCACGCGGGCAGAATATCCGCCGTCGCCGCACCGTCCTGCGCGGCAGCGGCAGAAGCCACAATCCCGGGCGTCGTGGGAATAAGCTGCGCAAAGCCCTGCACGAAGGGGTTGAGGTTTTCCAGGGGCCACACGGCCCCCGAAATAAAGAACACCGGCGCCGACATGATGACCACCGCGGGCGCCGTCCACCCGTTTCCGGTCAGCGTGGCCGCTGCCATGGCAAAGGCGGTCACGGCCGCCGTAAAGCAAAAGGCGACCAAAAACACCGCAAACGGATTTTGCATGGCCCCGTACTCCCCGAACGAGAAGTCAAAGCCCTGCATGTACAAAAACCACCCGAGCGCCACCGACCAAAACGCAAGAAACACCGCCACGGCCCCGTAAAAAGGGTTTCTGACCGCATCACGGATAAAGCGCTGGCGCGGCTTTTCATTGAGCCACCCTCCGAAAGACAGCCCCACGCCGAAAAACAGCACCGCCTGAATAATGAGCGGCCCCACCATCGGCACGGTGTAGTTGCCGTAACCGGAAATCTCGTTGAAGCGGTACTTCACGATGATGTCGGGTACCTGGCGGGACGCCGCCGCAAGAAGTTCCGGAGAAACCCCCGCCGTCATCCAGGAGGCATGATTCATGCGCTCTTCCGTGTCCCCGACAATGCGGGCAATCGTTGCCTGCACGGCACGGGTTTTAACGGGGTACGCGCCGTTACCCAAAACGTTTACGGTGACGTTTCTGCCGCGCGCAAGTTCCTCGGCGTAATTGTGCGGAATCGTGATGAGGGTATCGGCATTCATGCGCTTAAAGGCGTCAAGCCCTTCGGCTTCATCGTGCACCACAAACACAATTTTGGAGGTGCTTGCCGCGTCAAGCTCAGAAATGAGCGACCTTGAAGCCGGGCTTCTGTCCAAGTCCACCACCCCCACCGGCACGTTTTCAATCTGCTGCGTGCTGTAGGGCCAGCCGTAAAAGAGAAGGTAAAAGGCAACGGCCGCACCGAATACCGCAATGGTGTCGCGGGAAATGAATATCTTTTTTAAGGTAAGCGCAAAGGTGCGCCAAAACCCCGTGAGTTCCTCCCGGTACTTTGCCGTTACTGCCGGCACATCACGTGCGGCGAGTTCGTTGGCCTTCCAGGACTTCATCCGCACCGAAAGAATCAAAAGGCCCGCGGTGAAAAAGACCGCAGGGAAAAGGCACATCAAAAGTTCCTTTTTCGCTATGGCGTCCAGCGGAGACCCCAGCACCCAAATCTGGCCCTGCGCTTCCAGAAAGTGCGTGAGAGGCAAAAGCATCCCGAAGACACGCGCGCCCGCCGTCATTGAGTCGAGCGGAAACGAAAACCCGGTAAAGGGAAAGGTCGGGGCAATGAGGCAGATCGAGCAGGAAAGCGCAATCACCCAGGTGGGCGACACGGCAACCGCAAGAACAGCAAGCGCGGCCATCGAAAGTATGAGAAGCCACGCGGCCGTAAACCAGAGAATCACGGGGCCGGCCGTTCCCCAGCCGCCCCAGCCCGCAAAGCCCGCGACCCAGATGCAGGACATCAAAAGCCAGAAGGCAAGCCACGGCGCAAGTTTCCCCGCAACCGCCGCGGTCACCGATCCCCCGGCGGTTTTCAGAAGTCCTCTCACGCGCCCCGTGCGCCACTCACGCACGAGCGTACTGACAAACGCCAAAAGGGCAGCCAATGCCATCACGCCCGGAATGAGTGTGGGGAGCAGATAGGCCACGAAGTTAAAACCGGTGTTCCCGAGAAAATAGACTTCGGGCATCGTCACGCGCAGATTTTTGGCGTTTTCCGTGAAGTTTCCGCCTTTTTGCGTCATGCGCACGGCCAAATTGGCGACCTTCTGTGCGGCAAGCGCTGTTTTGACGTCAAGTTCCAGAATCGTGCCGATCGCGTAATAGGTCTTGTTGATTTCAAGCACCACAGGGGCACCCACCCCGCGGCGGCGTTCCCGCTCAAAGTCAGGAGGGATGGTAAGCGCTGCGTAGATTTTGGCGCCGCGCAGCGCCCTATCGGCTTCCAGTGTGGACTCAAAGGACTTGAACTGCACCGAGGGAATGGCGGACAGGGTCTCAACGACTTCGCGCGAGGCAGCCGACTTATCGGCGTCAACGAGCCCCACGGGCAACTGCGTCATCAGCCCTGGCCCGAACGCAAGCGTTAACACCGCAAGCCAGATGAGCGGCACAACGACGGCCGTAAGCCACTCCACTCGGTGCGCGAGAACCTGCCGCACTTCAGCGGCTGCCACACGCGCAACACGGTTAAACCAACAGAGCATCGTGCCCCCGGGTTACTTGCGTTCAATCACAACCGTCATGCCGGGCCTCAGGTTTGCGACGGGCTCAACCGGGCGGGCCCGCACTTCAAAAGTGCGGATATCGTAGCCGGAAGACTGTCGCGTCGCGCGCCACACGGCGTATTCGCCTCTGGGATTGATCCAGTAGACCTTAAAGGCGACGGTCTTTTTAAGGGCCGGCAGGTAAGCGTTTAAAACCGTTCCCTTTTCCATGCCGGGGAGTTCATCTTCACGGACGTTAAAAACAGCCCAGCTGTCGGTGAGGTCCGTGACAAGCACCAACGGAAAACCCGCAGGAACCACTTCGCCTTCATGCATCACGATGCGCGTGACTTCGCCCGCGGTCACGGCGTGCACCGTAGCTTCACCGGCCAAAGACTCAGCTTCAGCCACACCCCCGGCAGCCTGCGCCGCAAGCGCCTTTGCGGCCGCCTTTTCCTGCGTGCGGGCGCCTTCCTTTAAGGCAGACAATTTTTCAAACGCGGCTTTCCTGACCTTCTCGGCCCCCGAAAGCTGGGTCCTGACTTCATCCCACTTCTGTTCGCTCACAAGGCCTTCCTTGTAAAGCGCATCAATACGGGCAAAGGTGTTTTTGGCAAGAGCCGCCGCTGCGGCCGCCCGCTGAAGGTCTGCCTTCGCCGCTTCAATCTGCTGCGTGCGCGCGCCCTCCTGTGCAAGATCGGACTTCGCAAGCGCCGCAGCCTCCACGGCTTTGGCCTGCGCCACACGGGCATTGATTTCAGGTAACGCCAGTTCCGCAACGGGCATCCCCGCCGTCACCGTGTCTCCTTCTTTGACAAGGACCTTGGCAAGGCGCCCCGGGACCTTTGCGGCCACTGAAACCGTACGGGCATCAATCATCCCCTGAAGAGGAACCGCCACCGGCGCCATCGCCTGCCAGATTCCCCAGCCGATAAAGGCGGCCGCGCCCAAAAGAACAGCGCCCCCGATAACGGCCGGAATCTTGGAAAATTTCTGATTGGCTGACTGCATTTTTGTTTTTAATCCGTTTACTTAACAGGCACAAGGTCCGCACGCGTGAGCGTCTGCATGAATTCCGGCATCACGCCGCTGGCGGCATGAAGCCGCACCCAGGCAACGACAAACTTAAAGGCGGCGGCACGCTGCGCGATCTGCGCGCCGATTAACTGCGTGCGGGCTTCCCGTACGTCCAGGGCCGTGGAAAGCCCCTCGTTAAAACTTATCTGCCGCAATTTCAGGTTTTCCGCGGCGAGCGCCACGGTCGAGGCCGTTAGGTCATATTCCTCACGGGCCTGCGTGGTCTGCAGAAACGCCACTTCAACCGCGGTCATCAGGGCATTATCGGCCTCAGCGCGCGCGGCTTCAGCTTTGGTGACGAGCTGCCTTGCCGCCGCAATGTCGGACATGCGGTCGCTGTTACTGAAAAGCGTGAACTTCACGCCGATTCCGGCCATCCAGTCCGGCTCCACCGGCGTGAGGTAGTGTTTCACCAAGTTTTTCATGCCGAAGGCAAAGACCTGGGGATGAAAATTCCCTTCCGCGGCCTTCACTCCCTCTTCGGCCTGATTTCGCTGCGCATCGATTTTTCTGAGAAGCGGCGCGTTAAGCCGCGCCTTTTTCTGCCATTCGGACAGTACGCCCAAGTTCCCGGTGAGAACGAAAAGGGGCGTTGAAAGTTCCGGGAGCGTTTTTTCTCTGAGCGCACTCATGAGTTCAGCTTCCGCGACCCTCGCGCCCGTCTGCGCTGAGGCCAGTTCCCGGCGGGCCGTATCGCGCGAAACTTCCACGCTCATGCGCTCAATTTTGGAAATCATCCCTTTCTTTTCAAAGCGCTCGGCACGCAAGAGCTGCGCCTCTTCATCGGCGAGCATGTCGCTTCGGAGCTTTTCCACGGAACGCGCAAGCTGCACGCCCCAGTAGCGGCCCGCAAGTTCCGCGTCCTTCATCTCAAAGCGTTCACTCCTGGCGGCATCGGCTTCCCGGACTTTTTGCTCCAGCGCGTTTTGCTTGGCGGAAATCCGCCCGCCCGTATAAAGCGGCCAATACGCCTGAATGGTTGCGCGCGGCCCACCCAAGTCAAGCTCCTGGCCGACGTTAATCGTTGAAGGGATGGAAATGGGACCAACGCCCAAAGCAGCACCCAGCATCGGCCCCATCGCCTGCAGGTTCGCGGGCACGTCAATATCAAGGTCGAGCTCTTTGCGGCCTTCCATATGCATGGCCATCATGTCGATCTTGGGACCGGAGAGCCATTTGGCGCTTTCGGCCGTTAACCGGGCGCGCTCCACTTCCGCGGCGTCTGCGCGGAAGATATCGGAGCGTTCGTGAAAAAGCGCACGGGCTTCGTCAAAGGAAAGCGCGTCAGCGGCGGCTGCCGTCTGAAAAACCAGGGCCCCGAGACAGAGCGCGGCTACGCAGGAAAAATGTCGTACCATCAGACTTTTCCGCGGACCAAGGCCGCGGTTTAATTCATACATTCGGATGAGGCGGAATCTTACCCGTGCCACGGGCACTGCGCCTTGGCCGAAATACTAAGAAACCGCAGAAAAATCAGAAGGCCCGAAGGTAAGGCGGCGGAAAGGCCACCATGGCGTGCAGGGCCTGTGCGGCGGTCCACCCCCAGTTGGGGTTTCTGAGCATCTCGCGGCCGACGCAGATCCCGTCGGCGTCCCCCGCGGCAAGGATGGCTTCAGCCTGCAGGGGCTCCTTAATAAGTCCCACGGCAAAGGTCACCAGCCCCGTTTCTTTTTTCACAACGCGCGCGTATTCGACCTGATAGCCGGGTTTGAGTTCCGGCATCTGCTGCGCCTTATCAAGCCCTCCGGCACTCACATCCGCCGCGTCGCACCCAAGCGCCTTTGCGGCCTTGAGAAACGCCACGGTATCTTCCACCGTCCAGCCGCCCTCGATCCAATCGGTGGCGGAAACGCGTACCGCAAGCGCCATATCGGGCACGGCTTCGCGCACGGCCTTAATGACGGCAAGCCCAAAGCGCATCCGGTTTTCGAGGCTTCCGCCCCAGCCGTCCGTTCTGCGGTTTGTCACCGGCGACAAAAATTCATGAATGAGGTAGCCGTGCGCCGCGTGAATCTGAATACCGTCAAAACCTGCAGCCTGAGCGCGCTTTGCGGCCGCCGCAAAGGCTTCAATCACGCGGTGAATATCATCTTCTGTCATTTCCCGCGGCAGGCTTTCGGATTCTCCGCACGTGACGGCGGACGGCGCTTCAATCGCAAAGCCGCCCTCTTGAAGCGTCAGAAAGCGGCTTTCTTCCCAGGGAACCGTACGGCTTCCCTTGCGGCCCGAGTGCGAGAGCTGAATCATGAGTTTGGTCTCGGGGCTTACGGCGCGGCATTCCGAGGTGAGCGCCTTAAAGGCCTCGGTCTGCTCATCGTTCCAGAGCCCGAGACACGCAGGCGTGATGCGGCCCTCAGGCGTCACAGCCGTTGCTTCCACAACGACGAGCCCGGCACCCGACCCCGCCAATTTTCCATAATGCACCCGGTGCCAGGCCTGAAGCACCCCGTCTTTGGCGCGGTACTGGCACATCGGCGGCACACAGAGGCGGTTCACAAGCTTCAGTTTTCCCAGTGTGAGCGGTGAAAATAAGAGCGTCATGAAGGCCTCCGCTGCAAAATGCTCGTTTAGAAAAGATCGTCCGTGTTGTCGCGCAGGCTGATCATGCGCTCAACGTAACGGGCAATCGTGTCGATCTCAAGATTCACGCCGTCCTGAGGTTTCAGACTCTTTAAGGTCGTCACTTCCACGGTGTGCGGGATGAGATTGATGGAAATACGGGCGCCCACCGGCGTGTCTTCCACGGAGTTAATCGTAAGCGACACACCGTTAACCGTCACAGAGCCCTTGTAGGCAAAGTACGGAGAGAGCTTTTTGGGCGCAAGAATCACCAGGTGCCAGCTCTCGGCCTTGGGTTCCATCACTTCGACCTGACCGACGCCGTCGACGTGTCCGCTCACCAGATGGCCGTCCACACGGTCACCGAGCCGCATGGCTTTTTCAAGGTTCACAAACCCGAAGGTGTTAAGGCCAACGGTCTTGGAGAGGCTCTCGGCACTTACGTCAATCGTAAAGGAGTCGCCTTCAATGCCGGTCACGGTCATGCAGGCGCCGTTAACTGCAATCGAGTCCCCGACATGCACCTCTTCGAGGTGAAATTCCGCAGGAGTCTTAATCGTGAGGCGCACGCCGTCACCGAGCTTTTCCGGTTCGCGCACCTTACCCACAGCCTGAATAATCCCGGTAAACATTCAAGAAACTCCTTTCTGATGTCTGAAAATCTGTTTTCGTTACGCACCAGCAGTCTTACGACTGCGGGCGAAGCACGATTTTAAGGTCACTGCCGGCCGTTGCCACGGCGTGATACCGCCAGCGGTAGATATCCTGCATGCGCTCAAAGTGAGGAAGGCTCGCGAGAACCTTGCCGCTGCCCATAAAGCAGGGCGCCACATAAAGAACAATTTCGTCCACAAGGCCCGCGGTCATCAGCGACCCCGAAAGCCTCGCTCCGGCTTCCACATGAAGCACATTGACTTCTCTTTTCCCGATTTCGTGAAGCACTTCCCCCAAATCGAGCTTACCGAGCTCGGTTTCGGCAACGCGCACGGTCTGAGCGCCCGCGGCCGTGATCCGCTCCACGGCTTCTTCTGACGCGCTTTCGGCGACAAAGACCGTGCAGGGGGCGCCTTCCAGAATCCGGCTTTCCGAGGGTATCGAGCCCCGGGCGTCGCACACAAATTTCGGCGGATCCTTCCAGTTGCCGGGCAGCCGCACGTTCATTTGGGGATTGTCCGCCCGTACGGTTCCCACACCCGTCAAAATCCCCTGAGAGTGCGCGCGCATGAGCCGCCCGTCTTCGCGGGAATCTTCTGACGTAATCCACCGGCTCATCCCGTTTTCAAGCGCCGTGCGCCCGTCAAGACTGGCCGCAAGCTTCATCCGTACCCAGGGGGTGCCCCGCTTCATGCGGGTGATAAAGCCGATGTTGGATTCAATCGCTTCGGTTTCACAAACGCCCGTTGTGACGGCAATACCAGCGTCTTTGAGCATCGCGATGCCGCGGCCGGCCACGAGGGGATTGGGATCAGTGGTTCCCACCACCACGCGCGCCGCCTTTTCCTTAATCAGGCGCAGTGCGCAGGGAGGGGTTCTTCCGTAGTGCGAGCAGGGTTCAAGCGTCACATAAAACGTGGCACCTTCAGGCGTCATGCCCTTGGCGTATACGTCGTTAATCGCACTGATTTCAGCGTGCGCTGAGCCCGGCGCCTGCGTTGAGCCCCTTCCGAGCTCAACGCCGTCTTTCACAATCACACAGCCCACCGCCGGGTTCGGAGGAGCAATGAGTTCGGCGTTTTTCGCGGTTTCAAGCGCCTGCCGCATCCAGAATTCATCGGCCGGATCAGCCTTAATGTCTTTAACGTCCGTCATTTGTTGTGCTGCGTGGCTTCGAGGTCGCGCATCAGATTGCGGAAACCCTCGGGTTTGTCGACATTAAAGTAAACGCTTGCAAAGCGGATGTAAGCAACGCTGTCGAGCTTTTTGAGCTCTTTTAAAACGAGTTCGCCTATTTTGGCGCTCGGAACTTCCTTTTCGCCCATGGTCATGAGCGCCAGTTCAATCGCGTCAATCGAGGCTTCAATCGCCTCCATCGTTACCGGACGCTTTCTTAACGCAAGGCGCATCGAGCCCTTGAGTTTTTCGCGGTCAAACTCGCAACGCCCGCCGTCACGCTTAACGACCGTCGGGAGGTTCAGCTCAGCACGCTCAAAGGTTGTAAAGCGTTTACCGCAGGATTCGCACTGCCGTCGGCGGCGGATCGAGAATCCGTCCTCACTCGCACGTGAATCAATAACAGCCGAATCCTTGGCCTTACAGTAGGGGCAGCGCATGCCTTCTCTCCCAAAACAAACGGCGCAATCTGTGCCGAAGCACGCCGCAGGCAACCACTGGATATGGTGTCTTTCGGGTGTGCATCCTTTAATTGTATGCGGGATGAGACCGTAAACCGCAAAAAAAACACCCGAAGCGCACCGATTTTGCAAGCGGATGCTTCGGACGGTCCGTGTCAGGCGGGCTTATAAGCCCGCTGACAGACTGATTACATGCGATAGACCGGGAACTTCGCGGTGAGCCGGTCCACGGCTTCACGCACGCGGGCGAGCACCGCGGGATCTTCGGGGGCGTCCAAAAGATCCGCAATGAGGTTCGCGGTTTCGCGCGTTTCTTCTTCCTTAAAGCCGCGCGTGGTCATCGCAGGGGTCCCGAGGCGCAGGCCCGAGGTGACAAAGGGCTTTTCCGGATCGTTATGGATGGCGTTTTTGTTCACCGTGATGTGGGCTTCTCCGAGAAGCGCTTCAGCGGCCTTGCCGGTTAAGTGCTTGGCTCTGAGGTCCACGAGCATCACGTGGCTTTCGGTACCGCCGGAAACGATCCGCAGACCGCGCTTGGTGAGTTCTTCCGCCAGGACCTTCGCGTTTTTGGCAACCTGCTCGCCGTAGGCCTTAAATTCCGGTGTAAGCGCTTCACCGAGCGCCACGGCCTTGGCGGCAATCACGTGCATCAGGGGACCGCCCTGCATGCCCGGGAACACCGCGGAATTGATCTTCTTTTCAAGATCCGGACGGTAGAAAATGATGCCGCCGCGCGGACCTCTCAAGCTCTTGTGCGTCGTGGTCGTCACAATGTCGGCGTAGCCGAAGGGGCTCGGGTAGACTCCTGCGGCGATAAGCCCGGCGTAGTGCGCCATATCAACCATCAAAAGGGCGTCGACGCTATGCGCAATCTCGGCAAAGCGCTTGAAATCAATCTTGAGGGAATAAGCCGAAGCCCCGGCCACGATGAGCTTGGGCTTGGCTTCCTTGGCAAGGCGCTCGACTTCATCGTAGTCGATCTTTTCGTCTTCTCCGAGGCCGTAGGGCACGCAGTGGAAGAACTTGCCGGAGAAATTAAGGTGCATGCCGTGAGAGAGATGGCCGCCGTCGGCAAGACTCATGCCCATGAAGGTGTCGCCCTCATTGAGAACCGCCATAAAGACCGCGGCATTGGCCTGAGCGCCCGAATGAGGCTGCACGTTTACGGCCATCTCAACGCCCGCGGGTTCGCAGAAGAGTTTCTTTGCGCGGGCAATGGCAATGCGCTCGACTTCGTCGACGAACTGGCAGCCACCGTAGTAACGCTTGCCGGGATAGCCTTCGGCGTACTTATTGGTGAGCTGACTGCCCTGGGCAGACATCACGGCAGGCGAAGCATAGTTTTCGCTTGCAATCATTTCGATGTGCTGTTCCTGACGCTGCATTTCGTCTTCGATGTACTTCCAGACTTCGGCGTCGGTGACGGCGGCAGTTTTGCTGTATTCAAACATGGGAAAGTCTTCCTGAGAGTGTCGTAGTCAGTAATGAGAGCACACCAAGGCGTGCCCGAAAAAGCGGAAAGATTATAAAAGCGCGTTGCATAGGCCATGTAGCCGGGTAACGGCTGCATACAAAGAAAAACAGCACCGCTGCAGTCTTTGCCTGCATCCCGGATCTCTGAAGCCGTCCGATTCAGACCGGAAAACAGAAAGTATCTTTTTTCTACACTTTTTGTTTTGGACACGATAAAAGTATCCTTTACTACACTATTTCGCTGACAGCCAACAAAAAAGCACAACCCCCGTGCTTTTTACCGAAGACACGGCGGCCGCTACTTTGGGCGAAGCGGTATACAAAAGGCGCAGAGCCTTGAAACTCACGCTCGATGCGGTTTCCGACATGACCGGCATTACCAAAAAGACACTCATTGCGCTGGAAAAAGGCCGCGATGTGCGGGTGTCCACAGTGCTTGCCGTTTGCGGTCTTCTGGGTTGCACGCTCAATATCACTGCTCCGGAGCCGGAAAAGGCGGATGAGATTGTCTGGTTCTGAGTCCGCCGGCATTTGGGTGGGCAACCGGCTCGCCGCCCGTGTACAACTCACGCCCGAAGATCCGGTCCTTACCTACACGGATGACTGGAAAGCCTCGGGCTTTGCCTTAAGCCCGGCGCTTCCTCTCACCGGGCCCGCCGACTCCCGCGCCGTCACTGCCTTTTTTGAAAACATGCTGCCTGAAAGCCGGGCCTTTGAAAACCTGGTTTTGGCAACACAGATCTCGGCAGGCAACAAAATCGGCCTGGTGCTTAAGTTAGGCTACGATCTTCCAGGTGCCATGAGGCTCACGGCCGATACCTCTGGCGAAGTCAGGGAGGCAATCCGCCCGGTCACGGCCGCTGAAATTACAAGCCGCATCGAAGCGCCTGACACGCATCCCATGGATCTCTGGGACAACCGGCCGCGCGTGACGGTTGCCGGCGCCCAGCCCAAACTCAACCTCCTGATGACTGACGGCCGCTATGTGCTTGCGGAAGGCTCAACAATTGCCTCCGACCGGATTCTGAAGTTTGAGCCGAAGGGCTCTCCGTTTCTCGCCATCAACGAATTTCTGTCACTGGAGCTCGCCCGTGCACTCGGCCATCCTGTTGCTCAAGCCCGGCTTTTCCGCATGGGAGAACACCGTGTTCTAGAAGTTTTTCGCTTTGACAGAAAAACGGAGTTGCGTGCCGGCAAGAAACGCGTGTGGCGCCGGCACGTCATTGACGCCTGTCAGGCCTTGGGCCTTACCTCTGCCTACAAGTACGAGCGGCCGTTCGGAGACAGCCGCGATGTTGCCGCCATCCGTACCGGCGTGAGTCTTGTGCGGCTTTTTTCTCTCGTGCGGTTTGCTGATCCCGCACTTCGGGCACGGACGGCTGCGTCCCTTCTGGACTGGCTGCTTTTTAACACCGTCATCGGCAACACCGATGCGCACGGTAAGACTTTCAGTTTCTTTGTCGGTAAAGACGGCTTATCGGACGCATCTTGGTATGACCTCGTCTCCGTGCTGCAGGTTGACGGCGTCAGCCACAGTCTTGCGATGGCCGCAGGGGATGATTGTGAGCAGGCAGCGTCGGGCACGCCGCCCTGCTCACAGACGAAACAACAGAGATCAGTAGAGCCCTGCTTTACGGCAGGCTTCCGCAACAAACTTGTTTTCATTACCCTGAAGCCGCGCAATACGCTTGGCGCGGGTGCACTCCCAAGCGTCAGGCGCATACTGTTTGGCCCAGGCTTCGGCGAGCTTTCGCTGCTGATCTGAAAGCCGCATCTTGGGGTAACTGTCCGCCATATAAAGCATCGTGCGGCCGATCGTGCCGCGGGTGTATTCCGGGGGCTCAGCGCGGCGGTCTTCGATCTTCATTGGACACGTGCCGAATGTCACCTTGGCTGCGGGCAGCATCGCGTAGTTATAGTTGCTGCGCAACGCATTGACGGCGCCGATTGCCGGATAAAGGTTATACATGTCGCTTTGCATGTAGCGGTACTCTTCGTTCACCTTTTCCGCGCACTTGCGGCCCTTAAAGTTCCTGCCACGGTTATCCACGCACTTGGCATCGCCCTCACGCCACTCTTTAAAAAAGCGCCCGAAGTTTTCCGCCGGCACGACGTGCTCCCACTCAATGCGCCGCGCCCGCTTTTCGTGTTTGGGCGTCGTAAAACCGTCCGGCAGCGTAATGTTTTTGCGCGAGTCAAAGACCGCACGGCAGTAGAAAGTCACACGGTGATCCATGTAGACCTTTCGCTCCAGCGTTTTCTTGGCTTCGTTAAAGGAGTCAATCGTGGTGTTGCCGGCAGCGTAAGCCGTACCGACCGAAAGAAAGGCCGCTGCGGCAGCCGTTGTAAGAGCTGATAAGAAAACCTTCTTCATTTTTCAAACTTTTCCCAAAAACGAAAAGGCCGTCCGGAGAGGATTCTTCCCGCCGTCGGCCTTTTACTGTTTAATTCAACATTACCTTACTTCGCGGCCTTGCCCCAGCTGTCACGCAGGCCGACGGCAAGGTTTAACACCGGATGGTCGCTCGTGTGATCGACGCGGTCAGTGACAAAGTACCCCGTACGTTCAAACTGGAAGCGCTCGTCCTTGGCAGCCTCTGCAACCGCCGGTTCCACATAGCCCGTGACGGTACGCTTGCTGTCGCGGTTCATGACGGTCGTGAAGTCGTCCGCGGAATCGGGATGAGCTTCGGTAAAGAGCCGGTCATAGAGCCGGATTTCAGCGGCACGCGCGGTCTTGGCGTCAAGCCAGTGAATGGCAGCCTTCGTCTTCACCGAATCGGCGCCCGCTGTCCCGGTCTTCGTTTCAGGGAGATAGTTGGCATGCACGCAGGTGACCTTGCCGTTTTCATCCTTTTCAAAGGACACGGGCACGATCACATAGCCGTAGCGCAGGCGCACGGGCTTGGCGGGCGTACCGTCCGCGGGAATCGTCAGACGCCGGTAGCCCTTCGGCGGCACTTCCGCAAAGTCATCGGCCTCAATCCAGAGGGTCTTGCTCATCGTGAGCTTGCGGCTTCCCATCTCGGGCTTTTGCGGATGGTTCGGGGCTTCAAGTTCCTCGGTGAGATCGTCCGGATAGTTGTCGATCACAAGTTTGAGGGGATTTACCACACCGATGCGGCGCACGGCCGTGGCTTCAAGATCTTCTCTGAGGCTCTGCTCAAGCACGCTGTAATCAATCCAGCCGCCCGCGGCACGGCTCACACCGCACTTTTCCGCAAAGTTCTGCAGTGCCTGCGGCGTATAGCCGCGGCGGCGCAGGCCGACGATCGTGGGCATGCGGGGATCATCCCAGCCGTCCACGAGCTTTTCGGTGACCATGCGGATGAGCTTACGTTTGCTCAAAACGACATAGGTGAGGTTGAGGCGGTTAAATTCGTACTGATGCGACAAAAGGAAGAAGTTCTTCCGGACCACCGAGAGCGCGGCTTGTAAGAGCGGCGTGAAGTTTTCCGCGTGCTGCGTCAAAAGCGCAAAGAAGGTCTTTCCTTCGGTGCTTGTAAGAGTCTCCGGGCCGCCCGTCGCGCTCCAGTGGTCAAAGAGTTCGGCCATAGCGGCTTCCGGTGCACTCTGCCCGAGCTTTTCGCGGGCATTAAAGGCAGCTCGCGCAAAGGCAAGCGCCCGCTCGTCGCGCCCGGCTTCCATGTCAGCCAAAATTTTCTTTGCTTCAGCAAACTGCGGTGCGCGCAGTGCCGGCACCACACGCTCCAGCGCCCAGTCATAGAAGGCGCGCTGGTCTTCAAATTCGAGCGTGCAGATCGAGTGCGTGATGTTTTCAAGCGTATCTTCAATCGGATGCGCAAAGGTGTACATCGGGTAGATGCACCACTTGTTGCCGGTTGCCTGGTGTTCGGCAAAGCGGATACGGTAGATCGCGGGATCGCGCAGATTGATGTTGGGCGAAGCCATATCAATCTTGGCTCTCAGAACCATGGAGCCTTCGGCGTGCTTGCCGTCGCGCATTTCGCGGAAGATTCTGAGGTTTTCCTCGGGCGTTCTATCACGGAAGGGTGAATTCTTGCCGGGCTCGGTGAGCGTGCCGCGGTTTTCGCGCATCTCGTCGGCGCTTTGTTCGTCAACGTAGGCGTAGCCGGTCTTAATGAGGTGCTCGGCAAACTCATACATCCAGTCAAAGTAGTTGGATGCGTAGTAGAGGTCGACCTCTTTGCCGTGCTTCCAGTCAAAGCCGAGCCAGTTGACGCTTTCCTTGATCGCGTCAACGTACTCCTGGTCTTCCTTCACCGGATTGGTGTCGTCAAAGCGCATGTGGCAGTAGCCGCCGTAGTCACGCGCCAGCCCAAAGTTCAGGCAGATACTCTTGGCGTGACCGATGTGGAGGTAGCCGTTGGGTTCCGGCGGGAAACGCGTGCGGATTTTTGCAACGTCAGGCGCCCCCTTTTCCTGTTGCTCCGTGTAGGGCGCGGGATGTCCGCACCAGAAACGCGGCAGATTGTTGCCCTCGGCAAGATCGGCCTCGATGATGTTGCGCAGGAAATTGGTCGTTTTCACGGCGCCTTCGGCACCTTCGGTTTTCTTTTCCGTATCGGTCATGGTCATGATTGCGTGTTGTTTCCGGCAAAAGGACTGCAGCGCCTTTTGCGCGGCGTAATTTTTCCATTTTAATGGAAAAGGCGCGGCTTCAAAACAGCAAAACAGCGGTTTTCCCGGCAAAAATGCCTTGAGTTTCGTCCTTTGACGCCAACCCGCTTCAGAACCGGGAATCTTTAACGCCGCAGACCGGCTGCGGCTTGCACAGCGTTGAGGGAAAATCAAACAAAACAGGGTTGCGTTGGAAGGCCAAGACGTGGACGCTCGAGGCTCTGGATCTGGTGATAAAGACTGAAGCCCCGGATGCCTGGCAGAAAGAAGCTCATCTTTCAGCAACAGTACAAACCAGCGAATCGGCAAGACGAAGCAGTCCTTCGCCGGAACCGACGGATCGAGCTGATGAAGCCCGTACCCGTAGAGCGGTTGCGTTTTAAATGTTCCTGTGGTGCAGGGGACGCCCGGGCAGACAAGGCCTCAAAAACCTTGGCTGTTACGGGAAAGCCTGCACCGTGTCAGCAAACCCCGCGCTTTCAAGCGCGGGTTGTTTAGCATCGCAGACTCCGTACTCAGAAAATTCCCGCAAGCAGATTATTGCGCAACACCACGTAAAGCGCCGTTCCGGCGAAGATACTCACAAGCGAACTTCTGAAAAACCACTGCACAAGAACCGTGAGAAGCACACTCACGGTTTCCTGCCACGGCAGCCCCGTGTGTCCCGCGGCAAAGCCGGCACCGGAGCTTAAAACCAAAAGCACCATGACGGCAAGCGGCAGGAAACTGCCGACATCTCTTACCCAGGCCTGGTTTTTAAGCCAGCGGCTTGCGACGAAGGGAAGCGCTCTTTCGGCAAAAGTCACGGCGCCCATCGCGAGAAACACCGTGATGACGTAAAGCGTATCGTTCATTGTGCGCCTCCCGCGGCATCACCTCTCACACAGGCGTCTTTGCGGCGCTTGACGGCCCAGACAAAGCCCGCTGCCACGCAAAAGGCCATGGAAACGGCAAGCGCATAATCAGGCCAGAGCCAGCGCGCCAAAGCAAAGGAAACGAGCGCCGCCACAAGGGGCCAGGCCGAAACGCGCGCCCGCCACTGCTCGGCAGCAAGCATTGCAAAAAGCGCGGTGAGCACGAAGTCAATGCCGACGAGGTCAGTCTGGGCCTGAGCGCCGATTGCGGCACCGATCACAGTGCCCAAAAGCCACCACATATGGTTTAAAAACGCGAGCCACACCACCCGAGCCGCATGCGTACCTTCCGGCAGAATCGTCAAAAGCGAAAAGGTTTCGTCCGTGAGAGCAAAAACGATGTACCAGCGCTTCCAGCCGTGCTGCGGGATTTTCGTGAGAAGCGAAATCCCGTAAAAGACGTGCCGCAGGTTGATGACGAGTGTCGCAAGGGCAATCGCCGCCACGGGCATTGAGGCCACAAGCATCGGAATCATCATGTACTGCGAGGCACCGCCGTAAACGATGAGGCTTGCCAAGGCCGCCATCTCCCAGCTGCCGCCCGCCTGCACAAAAAGAAAACCGAAAACGATCCCCAGGGGCACGTACCCCATAAAAACGGGGATGGAATCCTTAAAGGCAGCGGCAAATGCGCTGCCTTCTCTCACTTCCGGCATGACGCGCTCAGTCCTCAAACGTTGCCTTGGTGTCGGCAGCCACCCAGTGGCCGGACTTGCCGCCCGCCTTTTCTTCGAGGTGAATGCCGCCGATTTCCATAAAGCGGTCCACGGCTTTCAACATATCGTAGACCGTGAGAAGTCCCACTTCCACCGCCGTGAGCGCTTCCATCTCAACGCCCGTCTGCCCCTTGGTTTCGCAGACGGCGGTGCAGAGGACTTCACTTGTTTCGGGGCAAAGCTCAAAGTCAACCGTGACGTGCGTAAGCGCAATCGGATGGCACAAGGGGATGAGTTCAGAGGTCTTTTTACTTGCCATGATCGCGGCAATCCGCGCCACGCCGATCACGTCACCTTTTTTTGCAGTACCGGAAGCAACGAGCGCAAAGGTCTCGGGCTTCATGCGGATTTTTCCCACGGCGCGCGCAAGGCGCTTTGTTTCGGCCTTTGCACCCACATCCACCATATGCGCGTTGCCCGCGGCATCAAAATGCGTCAGTTCTGCCATTTCTGTAACCACACGAAAAGAGTTCGTACAAATTTGTTGCCTGCCTGAAAAGGGCCTGCATCGGGCCGCTATGATAGCGGGAACACTGTCAGCGGACTTTATGGAAAAGCCCGTCTTCTGCAGTATTACCAACTCATACCGGCCGCATTGTGAAAACCGCTTTTTTCAAACACTCCGTCATCGCCGCTGTCTGCGCCTCTTTGGCGCTCACGCCCGCGGCAGGCGCCTTTGCCGCCGGGCAGCCTCTCCCCGACTTAAACCTCCCGAGCCTCGGCACGGTGGCAGGGGCCGATCTGTCGCTTGCGGACGAACGGGCCTTGGGTGAAACCCTCATGCGCCAGGTGCGCGCCGACAAAACGTATCTTCCCGACGAAGAAATTGCGGACTACTTAAACCGCCTCGGCTGGCGGCTTGTTGCGGCCGGCCGCTCGCAGCCCTTCAGTTTCGTCTTTTTCCCGCTGCGTGACGCAAGCCTCAACGCCTTTGCCATGCCCGGGGGCTTTGTTGCGGTGCACACAGGGCTCATCGTCGCCGCCAAAAACGAGAGTGAACTCGCGGGCGTCATCGGGCACGAAGTCGGGCACGTCACGCAGCGCCACATTGCCCGCATGATTGCGGGCGGAAAAGACTCGCTTGCGATCACCCTCGGTTCAATTCTTCTCGCGCTTTTGGCCGCCAAGGCGGGCGGCTCCTCCGGGGGTGACGCCGCCATGGCGATTGCCCTCGGAACACAAGGGGCTCTGATTCAGAATCAGCTTAAATTTTCCCGGGACGCCGAACGCGAAGCCGACCGCATCGGCTTTCAGACGCTCGTCAACGCCGGATTTGACCCCCACGGCATGGAAAACTTCTTTGCCCGGCTGCAAAAAAGCAACCGCTACTACGAAAACAACGCCACGGCCTTTTTGTCCACCCATCCGCTTACCAATGAACGCTTAAGCGACATGGAAAACCGCACCAAGGGAATCAAGCATGCGGTTTACCCGAGCAGTCTTGACTTTTACCTCATTCAGGCGCGCTGCCGCGTGCTGCAGGAAACAGGCTACGACGGGTGGCTCAAGGTAAGCCGCTACTTCCGGGACGCCCTGGCAAAGGCTAAGGGGAAGGAACTCGCGGCGGCGCACTACGGGTTGAGTATCGCCCTTTCGCGCATGAATAAGAAAGCCGAGGCCCTCTCGGAAGCCCGGCTTGCCGCGCAAAGTGTGAGGGACGACAGCATTATTCTTGACAAAAACCTTGCCGAGATGAGCTATGCGCTTGCAAAAACCGCATCCGAAAAAGATGCCGCCTTAAAGCTCTCCCGAAAGACCTACGAGCGCTATCCGGACTCAGCGATGGCCGCGCAAAGTTATGCCGAACTTCTCTGGCAGGCCGGCAAAAACACGGAAGTGCTGAAGTTTCTCCGAAACCAGACGGCACTTTCGCACGAAGACCCGGATTACTTTGCGATGCTTGCCAGAAGCTATGAGGCCACAGGGCAGCGCTCTCTTGCGTTTGCCGCCACCGGGGACATGTACGCCCTCATGGGTAACGCCCGCGCCGCGGTCTATCAGTTTGACAAGGCGCAGCAGGCCAACGACGGCGACTTCTACACGATGAGCGAAATCGACGCGAAATTACGTGAGCAGCGCCGTATTGTGCTCGATGAAGAAAAAGACCGGCAGAAGTAAGCCGTGCGCCTTTTTTTGCATGCAAAAAAGCCCACGAACGGATGATTTCACGCGCCCTGAAATATGCGAAAATGCCCTTAACTGTCACCCGACGAAGTTTTGCGACTCCGAGCGGGCGTTGCGGCGTGCTTGAACAAGCAGGATCCCGCGCCCGCCTTCGGGCTTTACTCAATTCGATCAGAAAGGCCTTTTCAGGCCTACCGTTACCATGGCAATTGAAGATTATCTGACCATTGCACCGCACACCGACGATGTGATTGAAACCGATGCCGTTATTGTGGGCGCCGGTCCCGTCGGGCTTTTCCAGGTCTTTGAGCTGGGACTTCTTGAAATCAAGGCCCACGTTGTCGACTCGCTGAAAAATGTCGGCGGCCAGTGCATGGAGCTCTACCCCACCAAGCCCATTTACGACATCCCCGCGGTGCCGGTGTATTCCTCGTACGAACTCACCGAAAACCTCTTAAAGCAGATTCACCCCTTCGGCGCTCAGTTTCACCTCGGCGAAGAAGTGACGGTCGTTAAAAAACGCGAAGACGGGCGTTTTGACGTTGAAACCGACAAGGGGACACGGTTCCTCTGCAAGGTCGTCATTATCGCCGCGGGCGTGGGTTCCTTCCAGGCCCGGCCCTTGCGCGTTCCCGGCATTGAAAAGTTTGAAGGCACGCAGCTTCACTACCGTGTGCGCGACCCCGAACTCTTTAAGGGCAAAAATATCGTGATCTGCGGCGGGGGCGACTCTGCCCTTGACTGGACCCTCAACCTCGTGGGCAAGGCCGAGAGCGTCGTTCTCATTCACCGCCGCGACGGGTTCCGCGCGCAGACTGCGTCCGTTGCCAAGATGAAGGAACTCTGCGAAAACTGGGAAATGCAGTTTGAAGTGGGCCAGGTCACCGGTTTTGAAGAAAAAGACGGCCGCATGACTGAAATCCGCGTCACCGGCGCCGACGGCGTCACGCGCCGCATGCCGCTTGACCACCTCCTGGTCTTTTTCGGTCTTCAGCCCAAGATCGGCCCGATTGCCGATTGGGGACTTCAGCTTGAGCGCAAGCAGATCGTCGTTGACACCGAGAAGTTTGAAAGCTCAATTCCGGGCATTTTCGCCGTGGGTGACATCAACACCTATCCCGGCAAGAAAAAGCTCATTCTTTCGGGCTTTCATGAGTGTGCTTTGGCCGCCTTCGGCGCCTCGCACTACGTCTTCCCGGAAAAGAAGGTTTTCCTGCAGTACACGACCACAAGCCCGAAACTGCATAAGGTGCTGGGCGTGGAAACGCCGGATCTCGATGATTAATCCGGGACTCTGACACCGGCATCATCCGACGGACGCGAAACAGCCCATTTGTGTTGTTTCGCGTCTTTTTGGGTTTTGGCCACTGGAATTTTCCTCTATGCCTCACTTTTCACGCGCCGCCGTTTTCTCCAAGCCCGCAGGGCCCATGAGGCCCTATATTGAAGCGTTGATCAAGCTCATTTTGAAATCGGGCCTGGAGCCGCTTCTGGATAAGCAGACGGGGTCGTACTTTGCTGAGGGCGAGGCGCCTTGGCCGGTACTCTCTGACGAGGAGCTCGCCTCACGCGCTGACGTTGCCGTGGTTTTGGGCGGCGACGGCACAATGTTAAGCGCGGCGCGGCGCCTCTGGCCCCACGACATTCCCATCATCGGGATTAATGCCGGGCGCCTCGGCTTTATCACGGACATTGTGCTTGAGGACATGCCCCGGATTCTTCCGATGATGCTCGCAGGCCACTGTCAGACCGACCGGCGGCACCTTCTTTTCGGACGCATTTTCCGTGGCGGCGAAGAAATCTTTTCAAGCGTTGCCGTCAACGACATCGGCATCAGCCACGGCCGCGCCCTCGGCATGGTCGAATACACGGTTTACGTTGACGGCCAGCAGATGGCCGTGCAGCGCGCCGACGGCGTTTTGGTGAGTTCTTCCACGGGCAGCACCGCCTACGCGATGGCCGCGGGCGGCCCCATCATGCACCCGCATGTGCTTTCCATGCTTCTCGTGCCGATTGCCCCGCATACGCTTTCCAACCGCCCCGTGGTGCTTTCCTCCACCTCCGTCGTGGATATCGAAATCAACGAAACCCGCAGTGCGGTCGCCAGTTTCGATGCCCAGGTGCTCTTTGACGTCGCCGTGGGCGACATCGTGCGCGTGTCGGTGTCTCCGAACACCTTTACGATGCTGCATCCCATCGGCTACAACCACTTTGACCTTCTGCGCCGCAAACTCAAATGGAACTACCTGCCGCAGACGGAAAAACCGATTCACGTGAAGGAAATCACCGGCCGGGAGCCTGACGCCGAGAACGATGACACTCCAAAAGCCGATCCGTTTCTGCCGTAACGCCGCCCGACGAGACACACACCATGCTCACACTCCTGTCACTGAAAGACTTTGTGATCGTCCGCACGCTCACGATTGAAGCCAAGGCGGGACTTACCTGCCTGACCGGTGAAACGGGCGCGGGCAAATCGATTCTCATTGATGCCCTGGAACTCGTTCTCGGGGCGCGAAGCGACACGGGCGTGATCCGTGAAGGAGCCGAGCGCACGGAGGTGACCGCGGAATTCAGCGCAACGCCCCGAGCCTCTGCCTGGCTTGAAGCCGCGGAACTCACAAGCGAAGACGGCGTACTACTTCTGCGCCGCACGGTGGACGTCAAGGGGCGTTCGCGCTGCTGGATCAACGGCACTCCGGTCACTGTGGCGCAGATGAAGGAACTGGGCGAGCGGCTCGTGGACATCCACGGGCAGCACGCGCATCAGTCGCTTTTAAAGCCCTCGCATCAGCTGCAGCTCGTGGACGGCTTTTCCAACGTCAAACCGCAGCTTCTGGCCGTCAAGGCCGCGTGGGACGCCTGGCAGAAGACGGCGCTCCTACTCAAACAAGCCACCGAAGACCGCGAGCGGCTGCAGGCCGAAAGCGAAAAACTGTCCTGGATGAATGAGATCCTCGCGGAACTCAATCCCCGGGAAGGCGAGTGGGATAAGGTAAGCGACGAACACTCGATGCTCTCCAACGCCGCCGACATTCTCACCAATGTCCGGGGAGCGCTTGAAAACCTCACGGACGGCTCGGACAGCGCTTGCGACCTTCTGACACGCGCCCACAATGAGCTTGTGAGTGCTTCAAAGTACGATGAAACCTATGCTGAATATGCCGAAAGCATTCAGCAGGCCTGCACCATCATTGATGACTGCTCGCGCGATATCGGCCGGCATCTGGATCACTGTGACTTAGACGAAGGCCGCTTTGAAGAAGTGGACGAACGGCTTAACGCCTACTGGCGGATCTCCCGAAAATTTCACCGGGCACCCGACGAACTCTTTACTCTCTGGGAAGAAACCAAAAAAAGGCTCTCGGAAATCGAAGAAAGCGCGGACCTGGACGGCCTGCGGCTTAAGGAAGCCGCCGACAAAAAGGTATTTCTCGCCAAGGCCGCGGAATTGACGGCTCTGAGAAAAGCCGGCGCCGCCAAACTTTCCAAGGCGGTCACCGCGGAAATGCAGACGCTTTCGATGGCGGGCGGCCGGCTTGAGGTCGCGCTGCCTGCGTGCGAACCCTGGGCCGGGGGCGTTGAGCGCTGTGAGTTTTTGGTAAGCGGCCACGCGGGCGCCACACCCCGCGCGCTCACCAAGGTCGCTTCGGGTGGCGAACTTGCCCGCATCTCGCTTGCGATTGCCGTCATTACCGCACAGATTACGCCCGTGCCGACCCTGATTTTTGACGAAGTCGACAGCGGTATCGGCGGGGCCGTTGCCGAAGTGGTAGGACGCCTTTTAAGACGCCTCGGAACCTCAAGGCAGGTGCTCTGCGTCACGCATCTGCCGCAGGTCGCTGCCTGCGGCAACAATCAGTGGAAGGTGATGAAGAAAACTGAGCACGGGGAGACCGTCTCGCACCTTACCGACCTCACGCCCGCAGAGCGCGTCGACGAGATCGCCCGTATGGCAGGCGGCACCGTCATCACCGAGGCCACCCGCAGTGCCGCAGCAGAAATGCTTGCGGCGGCTGAAAAGTAAGCTCTTTTCTATCCGACAAACTTCCGATTTTTGAAAATTTGTCGGATACAACCGACAAAAAGCGCTTTTCGAAAAGTTTGTCGGTTTTTTAAACCATACACCGCCCGCAACTGACTGCCAGAGTCCTGGGAATCTAAAAGAGATTTTTCCGTCCGTTTTCTGCGAAAAAAGCGGACCGCAAGGCCCGCCTTTTTCTTAACCGACAGAAACGCTTAGTCGTTTACGACCTTCACGCCCGGCATGATGCGGCTCGTGTCGCGGGCCGCCAGCGCCACATAGGCAGCGGCCTTCAGCGCAATCTCGCGGTAAATTTCCGCGGTCTTACTGTCGGGCTTGGCGACCACCGTGGGCATACCGCGGTCAGCGTCCTCTCGGATATCGGCTTCAAGCGGCAGCTGCCCTAAAACCGGCACGTTGTACTGCTTACTCATGCGTTCGGCGCCGCCCTTACCGAAGATGTGTTCCATGTGGCCGCATTCCGGGCAGACGTAAAGCGCCATGTTTTCAACAATCCCCAACACCGGGACGTTGACCTTCTCAAACATGCGCAGGCCCTTTTTGGCGTCAAGAAGCGCAATGTCCTGAGGCGTCGTAACGACGACGGCACCGGTCACAGGAACCGACTGGGAGAGCGTCAGCTGAATGTCACCGGTTCCCGGGGGCATGTCAATCACAAGGTAATCGAGGTCATGCCAGGCCGTCTGGTTCAAAAGCTGCGTGAGCGCCTGGGCAACCAAGGGACCGCGCCAGATCATGGGTTCGCCCGGATCGATCATGAAGCCCACGGAATTGATTTCAATACCGTAACTCACAATGGGTTCCATATTGACGCCGTCAAGGCTTTCAGGTTGCCCGCTTGCGGCAAGCATCGTGGGCTGGGAGGGCCCGTAAATGTCGGCGTCCAGCATGCCGACCTTAGCGCCTTCGGCTTTAAGCGCAAGGGCGAGGTTTGCGGCAACCGTGGACTTACCCACACCGCCCTTGCCGGAACTCACGGCAATGATGTTTTTGACGTTGGCGAGCGTCTTTAACGTGCGCTGCACGCGGTGCGCGATGATGTTGCCGGTCACCGTGACGCGGATTTTGTCTTCGGCAACGCCTGCGGCGGCCAAATTGTCCTTCACGAGCTTTTCAATCTTGGCGGCCGTTGACTTCACGGGGTAGCCCGGATTGACGGTCACACAGAGAAGGCCGTCTTTTTCTTCCACAGCCTTTACGGCCTTAAGTTCAGAAAAGGGCCGGCCGCACACGGGGTCGGCGACCGCCTCAAGAATCTTACGGAGTTCGTCGGGATGCATACCAAAAACCAGATCAGAAGAAACCGCGCCGCAAGGCACGGCTTCAGAGAAAACAATAGGAGCAGACGCTACAGCGCCTGCGGCATTAAAATGCATAGTTTAACGGCTTACGCCTGCGCCCGCTTATACAGCGGCGGGCTACCAGCCGTACTTTCGTCTCATTAGCTTAAGTGATCATGACTGACAAGAAACGCCATCTTTTTGTGACGACCGCTCTGCCCTACGCAAACGGCCCCTTCCACATCGGCCACATCATGGAGTACATCCAGGCCGACATCTGGGTGCGTCATGAGCGAATGTGCGGCAATACGGTGCACTTTGTGGGGGCGGACGACGCCCACGGAGCTCCGATCATGATCGCCGCGCAGAAAAAAGGCGTGACGCCGCAGCAGTTCGTTGCGGAAATTGCCGCGGGCCGCAAAGAGTACCTCGACAACTTCTTCATTAAGTTTGATCACTGGCACTGCACCGACAGCCCCGAAAACACGGAATTAAGCCAGGACATCTACCGCAGACTCAAGGCCGCCGGCCTTATCTACACCAAGGACATCGAACAGTTCTACGACACCGAAAAAGGGATGTTCCTCGCCGACCGCTACATCAAGGGCACGTGTCCGAAGTGCGGCGCCAAGGACCAGTACGGTGACAGCTGCGAAGTCTGCGGATCGGTTTATTCGCCCACGGACCTTGTGGATCCGAAAAGTGCGCTTTCCGGCACCACCCCTGTGATCAAGTCCTCCACGCACTACTTCTTTAAGCTCTCCGACCCCCGTGCCGTTGAATTCCTGCGCGAGTGGACAACCGGCAACGGCGCTGACGGCAAGCCCCGTGTGCAGGCTGAGGTTCTTGCCAAGGACGAAGAGTGGCTCGGTACCGAATCAGGCCTTGCCGACTGGGATATTTCCCGCGACGCGCCTTACTTCGGCATTGAAATTCCGGACGCTCCGGGCAAGTACTTCTACGTCTGGCTTGACGCTCCGGTGGGGTATCTTGCAAGCTTTAAGGCCTACTGCAAGAAAGCCGGCCTTGACTTCACGCAGGAACTTGAGAACCCTGCGACCGAACAGATTCACTTCATCGGCAAGGACATCATTTACTTTCACACGCTCTTTTGGCCGGCGATGCTGCACTTTGCCGGCAAACCCTACCGTGTGCCGGACCACATCAACGTGCACGGCTTTGTGACCGTGGATGGCCGCAAGATGAGTAAGTCCCGCGGTACGGGGATCAGCCCCCTTGAATACATTCGTCTCGGCATGAACGCCGAGTGGCTGCGCTACTACCTCGCCGCCAAACTCACAAGCCGCGTCGAAGACGTGGACTTTACGAAGGCTGACTTTGCAACGCGCGTTAATTCCGAGCTGATCGGCAAGTACGTCAATATCGCAAGCCGCGCCGCTGGCTTTATCTTCTCGCGCTTTGAAGGCAAAGTCTCCGACGCCGCGATGGCAGACGACTTGCTTGTCAAAATCCGCGCCGCCGCCCCTGAAATCCTCGAAGACTTTGAAAACCGCGAATACGCCGCTGCGGTGCGCCGCGTGATGGAACTTGCCGACCGCGTCAACGAATTTGTGGACAGCGAAAAGCCCTGGGAACAGGCCAAGGATCCCGCCCAAGCCCCGGCCCTGCAGCGCACCGCCTCCATTGCCCTGGAAGCCTTCCGGCTGCTCACGCTCTACCTCAAGCCCATTCTTCCCGCGACCGCTGAGCGCGTGGAGAAGTTCCTTAACTGCGGGGAACTCACCTGGGCCGCAGTCGATACGCCGCTCACATCCGCGCATCCCATCTCGAAGTTTGAGCACCTCATGGGCCGCGTTGACATGAAAAAGCACCTCGATGCCCTCGTTCCGGGGGAAGCCAAAGTTGAAGAAAAGGCCGAAGCCGTGCTCCCGGGCGGTGAAGCCATTGCCGCTACCTGCTCGATTGATGACTTTGTGAAGACCGATCTGCGTGTTGCCAAGGTTGTCGAATGCACAACGGTTGAAGGCAGCGACAAGCTTTTGTGTCTGAAACTTGACGTGGGCGAAGGACGTCTGCGCCAGGTCTTTTCCGGCATTAAGGCCTTTTATAAGCCCGAAGACCTCGTGGGTAAGCTTGTTGTGATGATTGCCAACCTCGCACCCCGCAAGATGCGTTTCGGCGTGAGCGAAGGCATGGTGCTTGCAGCAAGCGACGCTTCTGACAAAAAGAGCGGCGTCTACCTCATTGAGCCCTTCCCCGGCGCCAAGCCCGGTATGCGGCTTCATTAAGACACAGATCCGTTAAGGACTTAAGCCCGAAGGTTTCAAAAAGCCTTCGGGCTTTTTTGCGGGCACTAAAAAACCGGACGTCCCGCAAAGAGAGCGTCCGGCGTTTTGATGCCGGGCCCGTGAAGGCCCGGTTATGTCTTTTGCGTTTAGACCATCAGGATGGCGCACGCGAGCACTGCAATCGTGCAGGGGATCGCCGTACGTTTGATGACTTCAACGGGGCTTACCATGGCGATACCGGAAACCAGAATCGTCACACCGGCAAGCGGAGACATCGTGCGGCCGAGAGCACCGGTCAGGAACGCCAGGGCGCCCAGACCGTGAATGCTCATACCGAATTCAGGCGCATGCGGCGTCACGGCTTCGTTAAAGGCAAGCGTTGCAGCGTCGCCGGAACCGGTGAGAACGCCCATGATCCACGGACCGAGAGCGCCGCCCCAGCGGGCGAATTCGTTGGAATGCTTCAGAGCGTCAACGCACACGTCGATAAGACCGGAAGCTCGCAGACCGGCGGCAAACACGCCTGCCGCGATGATGATGCCCATCACGTCGGCGTAGCCCTTACCCATACCGTTGAAGAACTCCTTGGAGAACTGCTGCGGATTGGACAGGGAAACCACAAGCGCGGCGATCGCGCCGATCAACATAGCCTGTGCCACACCCATCTTGATGGCGGGAACCCACATGTTGCCGACAACGAGGATCGTGATCGGAACAAGCATGACGAGAGCCTTGAGGGGGTTCGGTTTGAAGTCGCCCTTCTGAAGTTTGGATTCGTCAACCTGAGCGTTGGTGTCGCCCTTGTTGTCACGCAGCACGAGGCAGACAATCAGGACACCCACGGTGACGATCACACCGCACATCAGAGAATAGTAGGAATGGAAACCGATGAAGTCCATCACGTCCATGTTGGCCATCTTCGCCACGTACGGGTTGTGCGACGTACCGGGCGAGAGGTAGGAGCCGATGGTACCGGCCAAAACAGCGGCAGCGGCGGCAGCCGGTTTAATGCCGGCGCGCAACATCACGGGGATGAGCGTGGAACCGACGGCAGCGGCGCAGCCTGCGGCCGAGGGAATGGCAATGTTTACGAAGAACGTGATCACGGTGCAGACCGGAATCAGGAAGATACCGAGGCCGCGCACGGGGGCGGAGAGGTAATGCACGAGCGAGCGGTCGCACTGAGCGTAACTGGCGGTAAACGCAAAGCCCATCGAGCCGCAGATTGCCATCACGAGGGAATTATTCGTCATGGACTTTGCGAACTGATTCAGACCCATCATCGGGTCAAGGCTGATCACGCACAGAAACAGGCCGGCGGCAATCAGCGTAAGTCGCGTTTCAAAGCGCTTAATGAGCGCCCAAACCGTCACCAGAATGACTGCTATGGCAATCCAAGCGGTTAAGGTCATAGTTCCTCCGATAGTGTTTTCATTTTTTGCGTCAGAAACAAGCGAGGGAAACACCTGCTTCTGCCGGCCGAAAATCGTACGGAAGCTTATCCACGCGGGTCCCGGCCTGTTGTTTACCCTAAGTCGACACAGAAAATGTTGGGATAAGACCTAAGGTAAACATCCAACGCGAACCATTCTACACGGATTGAAACTTTTTATTACAGAGCCGATCCGAAAAAGAAAAACCCGTGTTGCTTTCTTGCGCCGACGCAGGAAAACCGCACGGGTTTGCACTGGGTCGGGACAAAACCCGCCCGAAAAAGGCTCTTTAGGCCGAGAAAGACGAGCCGCAGGAGCAGGTCGTCACGGCATTGGGATTGCGGATCACAAACTGAGAACCTTCAAGGTCGTCCTTGTAGTCGATTTCAGCGCCCACGAGGTACTGGAAAGACAGGGAATCAACGAGGAACGTCACACCGTCACGCACGATCTCGGTGTCGTCTTCACCGGGCTTTTCCTCAAACTGAAAACCGTACTGAAAGCCCTGACAGCCGCCGCCCTGCACAAAGACGCGCAGCATCATGCCGGCATTGCCGTCTTCAGCGAGGAGTTCCTTTACCTTGGCGACGCAGGCGTCGGTGAACTTGATGGGATCAGGCGCCGCTTCGGGGGCTGCGGGGGCCGTCTGCGCCTGGGTCTGGGTTGCGTTTTCAGACATAGTGTTTTGTCTCCACGGAGCCCGCGGACTTCAATGCCGGCAGGCCGAAAAATTTCAGGTGCGCAGATTATAAAGAGCCATAACCCTCATTTCCTTCGGGTTATTCCGCCTTAACGGGCCATCATAATGTCAGAAGGCTTCATGCCGCGGGGCACGAGCACCCAGGCATGCGCCCGGCTCTTTTGCCGCCCGGCCTGAGCGCCCGCAATATCCCCGAAGCCCCAGAAGTAGTCAAAGCGGATCACGCCGCGGATCGCGCCCCCGGTATCCTGCGCAATCACGGGGCGCGCAAAAGCCATCGCGGGATTGTCCTGCGTCACTTCCGTCACAAAGGGCACCCCCAGCTTCCAGTAGCGGCGGTCCACCGCCACAGACGCCCCGGGCGTGAGCGGCACGGCCTGAGCCCCCAGGGGGCCGTCCGCCTCGCCCATGCCGACACGTTCCTCAAAAAACACAAAGTTCGGATTGGTGTTTAAGAGTTCGCGCATGCGCTTTGGGTTTTCCCGCACCCAGCGGCGGATACGCTGCATGCTCATCTCGTCGCGGGTGAGCCCTGCGTTTTCGATAAGCCACCCTCCGATTGCGCGGTAAGGATGCCCGTTTTGATCGGCGTAGCCCACACGCATCCAGGTGCCGTCATCTAGAAGCACACGGCCTGACCCCTGAATCTGCAGAAAAAACGCATCCACCGGATCGTCCACCCAGCAAAGCACCGGGGCCTTCACGTCCTTTTTGGCAGTGATTTCTCTTCGCGTGTCGTAGGGTACAAGCCGGTTACCGACCACCTTCCCTTTAAGCCGCAGGCCCTTTAACTGCGGGTGCAGTGATGTGAGATCCACGGTGATGAGATCTTCGGGTACCCCGTAGAGCGGATAGCGGTAGGGGCCGTGCGCCCGGCGGCTGCCCCGGAGCATCGGTTCGTAGTAGCCGGTCATAAGACCCGTGTCCGTGGGCGAAGCCGCCTTTTCGCGGGAAATCACCTCATAGGCCTCAAAATAGGTACTGAAAAAGCTCTCGGCCGTTTCGTCCGTTGCAAACTGTGCGTTTGCGCACGCTTTCGTCCAAAGACTCTCCTGCCCCATCACCGTGCAGGAGGCGCGGAAGGCCGTGAGCGCATTGGTCCAGTCCGCAGGCCGCACCGCAGGAAGCGCATTAAAGTCCGCCGGCATAAAGTACGCGGCTGCCGTTGTCACGACGTTTTCAGGCAACGCATTGCCGTCGGGCCCCAGAGGGCCCTTGGGCGCCGTGGAACACCCGGCAATGAAAAGCGCGGCGCACGCTGCGGCCGCAAAACCGATACGCTGTAGAAGAGCCTGCATAAACCTATTCTTCCAAAAACCGTTCCTGTACGTCACTTAAAAAACGCCGTCCGAGCTCGGTCGCAGCAATCCGGCCGATATCGTCCGTGAGAACCATTTCCTTTCGAAGTGCCGTAAGCGTCGCAGCAATGTCCGTCAAAGGTCGCCCCGTTGTCTGCGTCCACCGCAGCGCGGGGACGCCGTCGGTGAGCCTGAGCGCATTTAACATAAATTCGAAAGGCAGGTCTTCTCGTGCCACCGTACGACGCTCTTTTTCGGACCTCCCCTCAAGGACGCTTTGAATGTACAAAAGGGGATTACTTTCTCTGACGGTGCGGATCACTGCGCCCTCCCGCGTCACTTTGCCGTGTGCGCCCGCGCCTATGCCGAGATAGTCCCCGAACGTCCAGTACGTGAGATTGTGCCGGCATCGGCGCCCTGGTCTGGCGTACCCCGAAATCTCATAGTGCGAAAAGCCGGCGCCCGTGAGCGTCTCGTGCACGAGCTGCCCCATATCGGCGGCACGGTCTCCGTCGGGCAGCCCCGCGGGAGGTCTCTTTCCGAAAGCGGTTCCCTCTTCGATCGTGAGTTCGTAAAAACTCAGGTGCGTGGTGTTTTGCGAGAGCGCTGTCTCAAGATCCGCCTTGAGTTCATCGACGGTCTGCCCAGGCAGGGCAAACATCACGTCAAGATTGATATTTTCCACCACATCGCGCGCCGCTTTGACGGCGTGAAGAGCCTCTGCCCCCGTGTGAATGCGCCCGAGCTTTGCAAGATACGTGTCGTTAAAGCTCTGAATACCGATGGAGAAGCGGTTCACGCCCGCCTTGGCGTAGGCCTCAAAGCGCGCGGCTTCCACCGTACCGGGATTGGCTTCAAGCGTCACTTCCGCATCTGGCAGGAGCGTGACGCGGTTTCTGATTCCATCCATGAGAAGCGTAAAGCCCGCGGCCGACATCAGGCTTGGCGTGCCGCCCCCGAAAAAAACGGTGGCTACGGGCCGGCCGGCAAGGTCTTTTACCGCATGCGTGAGGTCCTTTAAAAGCGCATCAATGTACGCCCCTTCGGGGATCTTCCCCGCACAGGCAAAGGAATTAAAGTCACAGTACGGGCATTTGCGCACGCACCAGGGCCAGTGCACGTAAAGTGCCGCAGGCTCCTTTTCAACACCCGCGGCTACCATCCCCACCTGTCCGACAATTCTTCAAGCATGAGCCGCATGGCGCGCCCGCGGTGGCTTACGTCGTTTTTCTCCTCGGCCGTAAGTTCCGCAGCCGTGCGCCCGAAGTCAGGAAGGTAAAAATACGGGTCGTAGCCGAAGCCCCCGGTGCCTTTCGGCGTATCAATAATTTCCCCGTCCCAGCGTGCGTCAACGATCACCGGTTCCGGGTCATCCGCGTTTTTAACCGCCACAAGCACGCAGGTGTAGTGCGCGCGGCGGTCGGTCTTTCCTGCCAGCGCGGCAACAAGCTTACGGTTGTTGGCGGTGTCGTCCGCAGCATCCCCGGCATAACGGGCACTGTGTACGCCCGGCGCACCGTTAAGTGCCTCCGCGGTGATGCCGGAGTCGTCCGCCATGGCCGGAAGACCCGTCTGGCGCGCCGCATTGCGGGCCTTGGCAAGCGCATTTTCCACAAACGTATTAAAGGGCTCTTCGGCTGCCTTGACGCCAAGCTCGGCCTGAGAGAGCACCTTAATGCTTCTGTGACCGAAAAGGGCGTTAAATTCACGCAGTTTTCCTTTGTTGCCGGACGCAAGTACAAGTTCATTCATCGCTGCTGCTCCTTACGCTTTGGCAAGCGCCTCAGTCTGTTTGGCCATAATCTCGCGGCAGCCTTTTTCCGCGAGGTCCAGAAGACTATTTAATTCCGTGCGGGTAAAGGGCATGCCTTCAGCCGTGCCCTGGATTTCCACGAATCCGCCGCCTGAGGTCATGATCACATTCATGTCGGTGCCGCTGGTGCTGTCTTCAACATAGTCAAAGTCAAGCACAGGCATGCCGTTACTGATTCCGACACTGACCGCCGCAACCTGCTCGCGGATGGGATTTTCCTTGATAAGGCCCGCCTTCAGCATGCCGTTAACGGCATCAGCCAACGCCACGTAGGCTCCTGAAATCGAGGCGCAGCGCGTGCCGCCGTCGGCCTGAATCACGTCGCAGTCCACGGTGACCGTGAAGTCGCCCAACTTTTTACGGTCAACGATGCCTCTGAGGCTGCGGCCGATTAAGCGCTGAATCTCCATCGTGCGGCCGCTTTGCTTACCCTTGGCAGCCTCGCGGTCCGTACGGGTGGCGGTCGATCGCGGCAGAAGCGAATATTCCGCCGTCACCCAGCCTTCGCCGCTGTCCTTCATAAAGCGCGGCACGCCCGGCGTTACCGTGGCGTTACAAAGCACTTTGGTGCGGCCTACACTCACCAGCACACTCCCCTCGGCGTAACAGGTGTAATGACGTTCAAAGGAAAGCGGGCGCATTTCATCGGCGCGCCGACCGTCATGACGAGACGACATTGATTTCTCCGGTTGGAAGTGCCGCTCATGCTAACACGCCCGCAAAACGATGCCTTCACCCGTGCCGCCGGCCTTACAATTCGCGGCAATTTCCAATACTTTTCCGAAAGGACAACCATGCCCGGCATTCGTTCCATGACCGGTTACGCCATCGCGCAGGGACCCTGCGCGCTCGGACACGTAACCGTTGAACTCAGAAGCGTTAATTCCCGCTTTCTCGATCTGCAGGTGCGCTTTCCCGATGAACTGCGCCCGGCGGAACAGGCCGTAAGAACGCTTGTAACGCAGTCTGTCGCCCGCGGCAAGTTTGAGGTACGCGCAAACCTCACCGCAGAACTCACCGAAAACGGCAGTTCTGTGTCGGCCGAGGCCCTGACTCTCATTAAAAAGCTGCAGCAGTCGGTTGTTGAGATTCTGCCTGAAGCGCGCCCCATGTCAGTGGCGGAAATCCTTGCCTACCCCGGCGTGGTGAAAACCGAAGCCGTTGATAACGAGGCGTTAAGTAAAGCCGTTGCGGGGCTTGTGGCCGAGGCGCTGAAAGCCTTCAGTGCAACCTGCGAGCGCGAAGGTGCGGCCCTGTCCGTGGTCCTCACGGGCTACTGCGACAAGATTGATGCAATCGCCGAGGGCGTGCGCGTCAAAATGCCTGAGATTGTCGCGGCTCTGAAAACGAAGCTCACCGAGCGCCTCGAGGAAGCCCTTGCCGGGCCCGTAGCCGCCAAGTCTGCGCTTACCCGCGAAGAAGCCGGTGAGCGTATCCGCCAGGAAGTGACGCTTTACGCGCTTAAAGTCGACGTGGACGAAGAAATCAACCGGTTAAAGACCCATACCGCCGAAGTGCGCCGGGTCCTTCAGGCGGGGGGCGCCGTCGGCAAACGCCTGGATTTTCTGATGCAGGAAATGAACCGCGAAGCCAATACCCTGGGCTCAAAGGCCGCCACGATTGAAATGACCGACGCCAGCGTCAACCTCAAGCTTTTGATTGAACAGATGCGCGAGCAGATTCAGAATCTGCAGTAACTCGGCCAAAGGCCCGGCAGGCGCGAGCACTTACCCCTTGATGCGGAACTGCTCGAGAAACGCTGCCCGGGCTTTTTCATGCTCTTTGATTTTGGCGTCGATATGCGCCTGCAGGTCGGCTGCCGCCTTTTCATCGGCCTCTTTGCGCTTTTGCCGTTCAATGACGAGCTTGTCTTCCCAGAAGTCAAGCGTCATCCAGTAAAAGTTAAGCGCGGTGCGCGCCACCATCAGGAAGGTCTTTTCATCAGTCACGAAAGGAAACCGTCTTGCCAGGCGGATCGTGCCGAACTGCCCGATCATCACCATGGCGCGGACAATGGCCTCCCAGTCACTCTGCTTATGGGGATCGAGCCTCAAGGCCTCACAAGCCTTTTCAAAATTCTCAACGTCCTTTAGACCCCGGGCAATATAGTCAGCACAGTACTTACAGGCCATTTCCTTCTCCTTGCGGCGTGGTACGGCCCATGGGTGCCGTGAGTTCAAAGGCAGGGCGCACGGTTTCCAGAAGGTGACTCTTCGCCTCGGTAAGTGCCCCCGTGACATAAATGGGTGCAAAGGGCGCAGCCTGCGTGATGCGCACCAGACCTTCTTTCGCAAGTTCCAGAAGCGCGAGGTAATTGACGATGGCCACATCCATCCCCGCGTCTTCTTCAAAGAGCTCATGAAATTCCATGAAGGCGTGCGCGGCTAGTTTTTTGAGAATGGCGCTCATGAACTCCCGCACCGAAAGTTCCTGCCGCTGCACGGTGTGGCTTACCTTAAGTTTGGCCCGCGCCAGAACCCCGGCCCAGGCTGCGGCAAGATCGTCGGGCGAAACCTGCGGCAGGAGCTGAAACTGCTCCTGCTCGATTTTCACAAAAGCCCGCAGAAAGTCGCGACCGCACCGCGGCATTGCCTCCAGGTCCTGCGCCGCAAGTTTCATCTTTTCGTATTCGATGATCCGCCGGGCAAGCTCGGCCTGCGGGTCCTCCACCTCTTCGCCCGTGTCAATGCGCGTCACAGGCAGCAGCAGCTGGCTTTTGATGTGCATGAGGTTGGCGGCCATCACAAGGTAGTCGGCGGCCAGTTCCAGGTTACTCTTGCGGATGAGTTCAACGTAGGCCATGTACTGCTCGGTCAAAAGCGCCATGGGAATGTCCATCACGTCAAACTTCTGCTTGCGGATCAAGTAAAGCAGGAGGTCAAGCGGCCCTTCAAAGCTTTCCAAAAACACTTCGAGCGCGTCGGGCGGGATGTAAAGCCCCTCGGGCACGGAAAAAAGCGGCTCACCGTACAGATGCGCCAACGCCCCGTCCATCCCTTCGCCGGGCGTGCGGAACATCTGATCAATTGTGTCGGGCGCGAGTGTTTTCACGGTTGAGAAACGATTTTTTGAGAAAGGCGCGTAAAGCACTCGGGATTTTAGCGGCAGGCAATCCCGCTGTCCTTCCCTTAACCTCGAGCGTCCACGTCTTAGCCTTCCAACGCAACCCTGTTTTGTTTGATTTTCCCTCAACGCTGTGCAAGCCCC
>ENA-UEQM01000171-UEQM01000171.1-human-gut-metagenome-genome-assembly--contig:-NODE-171-length-46062-cov-9.535305_pt1 | contig 46062 bp, 34 predicted proteins | sample MGYA00242948_ERZ507948 | MGnify/ENA primary metagenome ERZ507948 (study PRJEB26167, sample SAMN06115440) | human gut metagenome | host: Homo sapiens | place: China:Hubei | collected 2015-07-28 | study... | reverse complement strand
GAGCTCCCCAGCGGGATAAGTAGGAGGAACGCAGTGACGACGCACATCCCGTTACCCGGCAGCGGCACCTTGCCGCCATACGTTCAATTCCTTCGGTTATATGAAACGGTCGTCCGATTGGTCGCCGATATTAATTATACCACAACTCGTGTCGAAAAAGAATACACAAAATGAATAATGTTGTATCTGTTCAGGCTTTCCGTTCCGTGAAACCGGAGGTTTCGCAGTTACAGGCCCCCGATGAACTGCGGTTTTCAGGATGGAATTGCTTTCCCGGATGAAATTTCGGCAAAAAGTCTCTAATAGATACAAAACAGTGCATTTTGTGTATTCTTTTTCGACACGAGTTGTGGTATAATTAATATCAGTGCAACCCGATCCTAACCGAATACAGAAAGGAATTGATCGTATGCGTTACTCTGATCGCCCCCGGAATCCTCTCCACAACACCTTTACCCTTATTGAGCTGCTCGTGGTGATCGCGATCATTGCGATTCTCGCCTCAATGCTGCTGCCCGCCCTGAACAATGCCCGCGAGCGGGCGCGGAATATCAGTTGCGTCAGCAGGCAAAAGCAATTCAGCCTGATCATGATTCAGTATATGAACGACAGCAGCGGGGTGATCGGCGACGCCCGCGCGGCCACCGGTGTCAGCGACAGCTGGTTCTATCTTTACAGCAAAGGCGGAGTTCCCGGGTTCAGCCCGGGGGATAACGGCAGCGCGGCCAATGCCCTGGCCCGCAAAATCGCGATCTGCCCTTCCTACCTTGTGGCGAAACCCGATGCGCAAACCGGAGACACCTATGCGATTCCCCAGTCGGGAGTCGCGGCGGAGGGATACCCGATGCCGTTCAAAAAAGTGAAAAAGGCGGCTTCCGGCACGGTTCTGCTGGCGGAAGCGTTCAGCACCGGCTGGGGGCCGAACGGTGGGGCCTACAACGTGATCCGGACCGATAAAAGCGAGTGGACCGGCAACTTTACCACTTTCCATGGCCGCAGCGGCAATATCACGTTCCTCGATGGCCATGCCGCCAGTTACTCGGTCGGACAGGCGGTCAGTTCTAAAATCACGATTCCATATTACTCCACTGACGGCAAACTGTATGAAAATGAAATGCCCGGTGGCTACCGGATGCGCGGCGGTTTCCATAAGAACCAGCTGCAGTGGGTCACCAACGACAATTGAAGTGATGAAACGGAATTTGTAACATGAAGCACCTGAAACTTTCCGCTCCCGTCAACCGCTGGGATGAGGCCGTGCCGCTCGGCAACGGACTCTGCGGTGTGCTGCTGTGGGGCGACGGACAGAATGTGAAGCTCTCGCTCGACCGCGGCGACCTCTGGGACGAACGCATCGGCGAGGCGGAAAATTCGCCGCTCTGGAACTTCCGGGCGCTGGTTGACGCCGCCCGTGACCGCGATATGACGCTGTGCCACCGGCTTTGCGAGCTGGCGAAGACGATTCCGGCGACGAAAATTCCGGTCGGGCGGCTCGAACTGACGCTGGCCGAACCGCTGAGGGAGGCGGTCTATGAGCTGGACCCGGCCCATGCGGCCGGACTGCTGCGCGACGAGGATTCCGGCATAACGGCCTTAAGCTGCTTCTGCCGCGCGGACGGTGAGGAAATCCGGCTTTCGGTGAATGTGCCGCTGCAGTCGATCCGGATCGTGCCGCCCGACTATCAGGGCGAGGCGGAGCTGCTGCAGCAGGCGGGGGGCGTCCGCAGCGTCGGTTCGCTGGGCTATCCTCCGGGGCGCGAAATCGATTCCGGAACGGTTCGGGGATATCTGCAGCCGTGCTGTGAAGGGTTGAATTACGGCATTCTGCTGCGCGAGCTGACGCGCGGGGAGTATGTGATCCGCATTCTCCGGGCCGGTTCGATGGAGGAGCTGGAAGGGTTGTTCAAGGTTTATTCCGTATCGGACGACGCTCCGGTCGAAGCCGCCCGCCGGGAGCACCGCCGCTGGTGGCAGGCCTTCTGGCACCGCTCACGGGTCATGCTGCCGGTTCCGCGGTTCCAGCAGTTCTACGAGCTCTGCCGATATTTTTACGGCTCCGCTTCCCGCAAGGGGGCTCCGCCGATGCCGCTGCAGGGCGTCTGGACCGCGGACGATGGTTCGCTGCCGCCGTGGCGCGGTGATTTCCATCACGACCTGAATACCGAATTTTCCTATATCGCTTACCTGACCAGCGGCGATTTCGACTGCGGCGAAAGTTTTCTCGACCATCTTACGGAGCGTATCCCGGTGTTCCGCCGCCATGCGGAACGGTTCTTCGGCTGCCCCGGAATCGCGGTGCCGGGCGTCACTTCGCTGGCGGGGCAGCCGCTCGGCGGCTGGCCGCAGTACTCCTTTTCACCGACCACCGGCGCCTGGCTGGCGGCGCTGTTCGCGGATCACTGGCGGTATACTCAGGATGAAGCATTCCTCCGGGAAAAGGCGCTGCCTTTCCTGTCGGGCGTCGCCGAATTCCTGACCGCGCTGATGAAGCGGGATGAAAGAGGATTCTATAAACTGCCCGTTTCTTCTTCGCCGGAAATCCACGATGAAACGCTGGCCGCCTTCCTGACGCCGAACTCCAATTACGATCAGGCACTGCTGCTGCGGCTTTTTACGGATCTCGCCGAACTCTCGGAGGCGGCGGGCGATGCGGAAGCCGCCGCCCGCTGGCGCGGGGAGCTGGAACACCTTGAACCGCTGAGCATCGACCCCGAAAACGGCCTGATGCTCTCTCCCGATGAGCTTTTGCAGGAGTCGCACCGCCATCACTCCCATCTGATGGCGCTCTATCCGCTGCGGCTGCTCGATCCGGCTAAAAATGAGGCGCTGATCGCTGCTTCGCTGCGGCGGATCGACCGGCTCGGCACCGGCAATTGGGTCGGCTACAGCTTCGGCTGGATGGCGGCGTTGAACGCCTATTGCCGCCGCGGCGACCGGGCCGCCCGGCTGCTGCGGCTTTTCCTCGACGCCTTCGTCAGCTCCAACGGCTTCCACCTGAATGGGGATTACCGCGACCTCGGCGACTCCGTGCTCAAGTACCGTTCGTTCACGCTGGAGGGGAATTTCGCGGCGATGCAGGCGATTCACGAGATGCTGCTGCAATCTTCCGGCGGGGTGGTGCGCCTCTTCCCGGCGCTGCCCGCCGACTGGAAGCGGGTCTCCTTCGAGGAGCTGCGGGCGGAGGGAGGGCTTCGCGTATCGGCGGAGCTGCGCGGCGGCGTGCTGATTCACGCGGCGCTCCGCTCCGAAGCCGACCGGACCATCCGGCTGGTCGCTCCCGGAATGCCGGAACGCCGGATCATCTTGAAAGCGGGGCTGACCTGGCGCTGGCCGGTCGAAAGCTCCAGCTTCCGGGGGCTTGCCGTCCACTCCGAACCGTGCGAGGTGATCAATGGCTGAGAGTACCGTATCTGCCGGACTGATTCCGGAGCCGGCGCCGGAAGATCCCAAACGCCCCTATACGGTCGGAACACTGCGTTATTCGCTGGCCGGCGTGGGCGTGGTGTCGGCGTGGGTGATTCTCGGCGGCAAAATCTTCGGGCTGCTCGGTTCGCTGGTTCCGACGCTGTTGCCGCTGACCATGAAGCAGTTCAACGCCTCCGGTGCGCTGATCGGGCTGGTGGTCGGCAGCATTCCGGCGGCGATGAATTTCGTGATGAATCCGATCCTCTCCACCGCCAGCGACCGGACCCGTACCCGCTGGGGCAGGCGCATCCCGTATCTGGTTGCGGCGACTCCTTTCGTCGCGCTGTTCATGATCCTGATCGGCTGGGTGCCGCCGATCACGAACTATCTGCACGCGCATTTCATCACGGGAATGTCGATGAATTCGCTCGGTATTCTGCTGATCTGCGTTTTCGCGGTGATTTTCCAGTTCTTCAACCTGATCGTCGGCTCGATCTATTATTATGTGTTCGCCGACGTGATCCCGCACCAGTTCATCGGCCGTTTCATGGCGGCGATGAATCTCGCCGGAACCGGCAGCGGACTGCTGTTCAACCTCTTCGTGATGCCCTATGCGATCGATTACGCGCCGATGGTCTTCACCGGCATCGGGCTGCTGTATCTGGTCTGTTTCATGCTGATGTGCGTATTCGTGAAAGAAGGGGAGTATCCGCCGCCGAAGCAGTTTCAGGAGGCGGAACTGCCGTGGTATCAGCGACTGGTGAACTGGGTGAAAATCTACTTCCGGCAGTGCTACCGCCATCCGTTCTTCACGTTCCTGTTTCTCGGAACCGCGCTGAACAACGCGTCGACCGTCTGCCGTCATACTTTCAATCTGCTCTTCGCCACCGAGGAACTGCATATGACCGCCGCCCAGTACGGACGGGTGATGGCAGCCGGTTCGGTGGTCTCGGCGGTGGTGATCGTGCTGGTCGGCTATGTGATGGATAAGATCCATCCGCTGCGGGTCTTTCTGGGAAGCGGGATCATCGTGATCCTCGCGAATATCTGGGGATATTACTACGTGACCGACTATGCGTCGTTCTTTGTGGTCGGCATTGCGATTTCGGTGGTCTATGCGATCCAGTACCTCAGCAACGGGCCGGTTTTTGTCGATCTCTTCCCGCCGGACAAGTACGGCCAGTTCTGCAGCGCCAACGCGATGATGAACTGCGTGCTGCTGATCTTCGCGAACTACTTCGGCGGCATGGCGATCGACCGTTTCGGCTACCGCTTCATCTTCGCGTGGGACACCATCTTCACCATCGGCGCGACATTGGCGCTGATTTACGTCTACGTCAAATGGAAACAGCTCGGCGGTGCAAAGGGATACGTGCCGCCGCCGACCGATTGAGGAGAATGATCATGAAACAGTGGATTCCCGTATTGGCGGCGTTGCTGGTCGCGCTGGCCGCTTCCGCCTCTGATAAAACCGATGCGCTCCGGAAGCTGCGCGACAAGTGGAGCACCCAGCACTTTTATACCGCTGAAACCCGGTCCGGCGCGGAACTTGCTGAATTGCTCGACGACAACGGTTCCTTCGCCAATCTGCGCGAGCTGGAAAACGAATTCAAGAAGAACAACTACGGCCGGAAGAAGTTCGACCAGTGGGAGTTGCAGCAGAAGGTGCTCAACAGACTGCTGGTCCCCGCCTTCGAGCAGCTCAAGCGCATTTCCGGCGATCTCGCCGACGGCAAGATTCCCGAGGCCGGGCGCGCCGAGGTGAAACGCAGGCTCTACAAAGGAGTCCTGAATTACGCAAAGATGGAGTTCAGCCGCGACGGCATGCAGAACGGCCGCTTTCACGGCTCCTGCTTCGCGATGCCGCAGGCCGCCGTCGCGATCTACTTCCAGAACTACAAAGATATGACTTCGGGCGAGTACCCGGACGTGGCGAAAGCGTTGCAGCGCCTCGCGTTTCAGGCGTGGAGCCAGCCGCTGCGCAACAACGCGACCGACCGCGACCCGGTGCGGATCGAACGGTTCCGGGGCAATGCCGGCTGGGTCGGCGGTAACGCGACCGCTTACCGGCCGCTGCTGGAATCCGCGCTGGTCAACAACTCCGTGAAGATGGTCGACGTGACCGCCGAGGTCGCCCGCCGCAGCATTTCGCGCGTGTCGCAGAATACTTACGATACCGCGTTCTGGATCGAGGGCTTCACCGCCGACGGCGCGGGCTGGGGACATGGCCGCCAGTGCCTGGTGTGGGGATATCCGATCCACGGCACCAACGGTTCATTGAACATCATCGCGCGGCTGAACGGCACGCCGTGGGCGTCGAGCCTCAGCCCGGAGGTACTGCAGACGGTCTTTGAATTTTTCCGCGGTTCGGCGTTCTACTTCTACAAGGGGACCATCCCGCCGGTGCTGGAGCGGGGCAACGCCCACCCCGGCTATGCGAATAAGCGGATGATCCCGTCGATGACGCTGGCCGACAGCCTGAACCGGGATTTCCGGCTGCGGATGAACAAGGAGCAGCTTGCCGAACTTGACCAGTTCCGCCGGGAAGCGGGAGAGAAGAATCTCTTCATGCTGAATTTTCCGATGGGGCAGTATCACGGCACGCGGTACTTCTTCAACAACGACGACCTGATCCGCAAGAATCCTGACTATTATGTCTTTGTGAATATGGCGAGCAGCCGAACCAACGGCCTCGAAAGCTATTACGGCGGCGCCAACGGCTTCAATCTCTTCACCTGCGACGGCCAGACCCTGTTCGAACGCGACGGCGGCGAAAGCGCCAAAGCCCTCGGCGCGGCGACGCTGACCATGCTGCCCGGCACCACTGCGCGGCAGGCGAAGCAACTCAATCCGGTTCAGAACTGGATCGGTTACGGCAGCAAGGGGGCATTTGCCGCCGGGGCGGTTGCGCCGGATCAGGATGCCGCCGCCGGTTTCATATTCGACAAGGTCAACTACGCGGTAGTCGAAACTCCGACCCGCAAGGAGGAAAATCCCGAGATACTGAAGCTCCGTGCGAACAAGGCGTACTTCTTCTTCGGCGACCTCTTCCTCGCCCTCGGTGCCGGAATCACCAACCTCGCCCCCGAATACGACGGCAACATCTTCACCACGGTCGAGCAGACCCTGAAAAAGGGCGGCAGTCCGGTTGTGTCGAAGCACGGCGTCGAATGGGTGGAAAACAACGGCTTCGTGTACGGCGTGCTGCCGCCGGCGACCACCTGGAAAATCGCGCATAAAAGCGAAAAACGCATGACCGGCTGGCGGAAACTTTCGCAAGCCAATAAGAACGCCGGGGAGAATGAGGTCGAACTCTTTTCGATGTGGATCGATCACGGCCGCAATGTGGACAACGGGTCCTACGCCTATTTCGTCTCCTGCGACGGCAAGGCGCCGGAACGGCTGCCGGAAATCCTTGCCAATACGGTAAAAGTTCAGGCCGCGGCGCTGGACGGCACGGTGGAAGCGATCTTCTACGATGCCTCCGTCCACCTGAAAACGCCGCACGGCACGATCTCGGTGTCGGCTCCGTGCGCGCTGGTCGCCGAATTCGACGGCGCCTCCGTCGAACTGACCGCCGCCGACGGGCTGATGAACCGGAATCTGCGCGAGCTTGCCGTCACGGTCGACGACAAGCCGTTCCGGCTGGAACTGCCCGGCGGCGAGCTGCTCGGCAAGGCTGCCACGAAACGTTTCAACCTCCAATAACCTGATAAAAACAAGGAGATATCATGAAAAAACTTCACCTGCTGCCGGCCATTCTGGCCCTGCTGTGCACAATGCCGGTTGCGATGGCGCTGGCCGCACCGAAACCCGCTCCGGCGGAAGCGATGAAAAAGCTCGCCGTGCTGCGCGAAACCGTCGATTTCGCCCATGCACCGCGCGCCAACTCCTTTGTGGATTTCAGCCGCGCCGCTTTCAACGACGGCGTGGACAAAGTGACGGTCAACGGCCTGGAGAACCGGTTCCACCGGTACGGCGTGACCGTTTCACTGCGGCCGCAGAAAGGCTGGAATGAGGGGGTGAACACCGTGACCGTCGCCGCGAATGGCAAGCTGTACACCATGTACGTGTCGCACCATAAATCGATTCCGACGGTCAGCGACTACACCGGCAAGATTTCGCTGCTGAACGGCAAACCTTTCACGCCGCTGGCGATCTATGCGGTGGATATCGAGCAGATCAAAGATGCGAAGAAGTTCGGCTTCAACGTGTTCCATAACTACACGATGACCCGGCTCGGCGACGCCTATCCGATGCAGGAATTTCTCGATACGCTGCAAAAGGAAAACTGCTACGGCATGATCCACCTGCAGCACACCGAGATCGCCGCATCGAACTTCAAACCGGTGATGGAGCGCGTGGTCAGATACATGAACCACCCGGCGCTCTGCTGGTGGTATCTCTTCGACGAGCCGGGCATCTACGGGGTCGATCCCGAACAGCTGGTCTTTTTCAACGACATGGTGCGCAAGCTCGATCCCTACCACACCACCGTCAGTTCGAGCTGGTACCAGAAGGAGTTTCAGGACAGCGTCGACGTCGATATCCCGCAGTGGTATCACGGTCACGCCGCCGGCATGGCGAAAACCGCGAAGGAGTACGCCGAAAAGGCCGCCGGTGAATGGCACGACATGCAGTCACTGCCGATCCTGAACACCCATGACTCCGCGTTCGGCTGTGAAAGCGGCGGCTCGCTGAATCCCAACTCCTTCTACGATGAGGAGGTCAACGGCAAAAAGCGCGGCGACTATCCGAAAGATTCGCCGGAGTATCAGGATGCCGAAAAACGGGCGCTGGCGCTGGTGAACGACCCGGACCACCCGCACCGTCCGCCGACCCCGACTTATCCGGGCAGCATCGAACGCATGCGCGGCCAGGTCACCACCAGCATCCTCTCCGGCGCGAACGGCCTGATCTACTGGCTCTACAGCGACCGCAGAATGAATCCGCGCTGGGGCATCTACACCGTGTTCAGCCCGACAAAGAACCGCGCCGAGTTCACGCAGGTAATGCGCGAGGTCAAGGCGTTCGCTCCGTACTTCAACGGCTTTGCTGCCAACGCGAAGGTCGAACGCGGCGATGAACTCTGGTACGGCTGCCGGACGGTGGACGGCAAATTCATCCTGATGCTCTCGAACGTCTCCGGCAGACAGCTCGACGGCGTTCTTGAGCTGCCCGGTGCTCCGGCGCGGCTCTACGTGAACAACGGCGATGAAACGGTCCGGCTCTCCGACGGCAGGCTCCACTACAGCCTGAAGGCCGACGAGGGGCGCATCTACTGCTCGGAACCGATCCGGTAACAGGAGGAAACGTGCGATGGAAACCGCTCTTGAAAAACCGTATTCGGTCGGTACGCTGCACTATACGCTCGGCGGAGTGCTGGCGGTGTGCGGCTGGATGCTGTGGGGCGGTTTCTGCTACAGCATGCTGGCCTATGTGCTGGTGCCGACGCTGCTGCCTCTGACGCTGGATTCGTTCCATGCGTCGGGGGCGCTGATCGGGCTGGTGGTCGGCAGCATTCCGGCGGCGATGAACTTCGTGATGAATCCGATCCTCTCCACGACCAGCGACCGGACGCGCACGAAATGGGGCAGACGGATTCCGTATCTCGCTTTCGCGACCCCGTTCGTGGCGCTGTTCCTGATCCTGCTCGGCTGGACGCCGGAGGCGGCGGCGCTGCTGCACGCGACCGTGCTGCCCGGCGTCTCCCCGGCAACACTGGGGATCGTGCTGGTCTGCGTTTTCGCGGTATTCTTCCAGTTCTTCAACCTGATCATCGGGTCGATCTATTATTATATCTTCGCGGACGTGATTCCGCACCGGTTCATCGGGCGCTTCATGGCGTTTCTGAATCTGTCGTTCACCGCGGCGGGGTTTGTGTTCAACTACTTCCTGATGGAGTATGCGCGTGAATATTCATCGTGGATTTACACCGGGATCGGCATTCTGTACGCGGTCAGCTTCGCGTTGATGTGCTTTTTCGTGAAAGAGGGGGAATATCCGCCTCCGCCGCAGTATCAGGCCGCGACGGTTCCGGTTGCGAAGCGGCTGGTGAACTGGGTGGCGATCTATTTCCGGCAGTGTTACAGAAGTCCGTTTTATTCAATGCTGTTCCTGGGGACGGCGATGACGCAGGTTTCGACGGTGTGCCGGGCGGTGTTCAATCTGTTGTTCGCCACCAGGGAACTGCACCTGACCGAGGCGCAGTTCGGCCGGATCATGGGGATCGGCTCGCTGGTTTCGCTTGGCGTAATCCTGTTGATGGGATATCTTATGGACAAGCTGCATCCGTTGCGGGTGTTCCTGTGGAGCGGCGTATTGGTGATCCTGATCAATGTGTGGGGATACTTCCACGTGACGGACTATGCGACGTTCTTCGCGGTGGGAATTGTGATCGTGATCGTCTATTCGGTGCAGACGCTGAGCAGCGTGCCGATGTATATCGCGCTGTTTCCGCCGGAGAAGTACGGCCAGTTCTCCAGCGCCAACGCGATGGTGAACAGCGTGCTGGTGATCGTCGCGAACTGGGGCGGCGGGCTGGCGATCGACCGCTTCGGCTACCGGTTCATTTTCGTGTGGGATTTCATCTTCACGGTAATCGCGACGGCCGTGCTGATTTACGTGTATGTCAAATGGAAGCAACTGGGCGGCATGAACCATTACAAAGCCCCCGAAGTGGAATGAAGGAGAATATCGCAATGAAACGGATTGGTGTGATCGGACTGGCGCTGTGTGCCGGATTGCTGACGGGGGCGGATTCCGCGCAGAAGCGGGACACGGTGCTGAACATGAAACGGGAGCTGGCCAAAACGACGCCGTGGCTGGATCTGTCGGACAAACGTTCCGGTGCAGAGCTGCTGGCGCAACTGGACGGCAACGGTTCGTTCCGGGATCTGGCAAAGCTGGAGTCGGAGTATTGGAAGAACAACTGGGGTGATCCGAAATTCGACACGATGCAGATCCAGACGCCGGTGCTGAACATGCTCACCAGCGCTTTCGACCGGCTGCTGCGGATCGCGTTGGATCTGCGCGACGGCAAGTTTGCGGAGGGGGAACGCGCCGCGAAGGAAAAACTTTACCGGGGCGTGCTGAATTACGCGAAGATCGAATTCGACCGGGGAAATAAAATCCGCAACGGCCGTTTTCACGGCTCCTGTTTCGCAATGCCGAAGGCAGGGGCGTGGATCTATCTGGCGATGATCGGCGATATGGAGTCGGGGCGCCGGCCGGAGGTTGCCGCCGCGCTGAAAAAGCTCGCGTTCCAGGCGTGGAGCCAGCCGGTGCGCGGCGACGCGACGGATGCGAAGATCGTCGATGTGCAGCGCTTCCGCAAGCATGTCTGGTGGGTAGGCGGCAACGCGACCGCCTACCGGCCGCTGCTGGAGGCGGCGCTGGTCAACGATTCGCCGGAGATGGTGGACGTGTTGAGCGAGGTGGTCAACAAAAGCATCTCGAATGTGTCGCAGAACACCTATGACGACGCGTTCTGGATCGAGGGTTTCACCGCCGACGGCGCGGGCTGGGGGCATGGCCGCCAGTGCCTGATCTGGGGATATCCGATCCACGGCACCAACGGTTCGCTGAACATCATCGCGAAGCTGAAGGGAACGCCGTGGGCGGCGGCGCTGGACGCACGGGCGCTGGATGCTCTTTTCAACTTCTTCCGCGGCTCTTCGTTCTACTTCTACAAGGGGACGATTCCGCCGGTGCTGGAGCGCGGCAACGCCCGGCCCGGTTACGGGGATAAACGGGTGATTCCGTCGCTGACGCTGGCCGACAACCTGAACCGGAACTTCCGCGACCGACTTTCGGCTGAGCAGCGGGCCGAGCTGGACCAGTTCCGCAGGGAGGCGAAAGCGAAGAATCTTTTCATGCTGAATTTCCCGATGGGACAGTATCATGGCACCCGGTACTTCTTCAACAACGACGACCTGATCCGCAAGAATCCGGCTTATTATGTGTTCGTGAACATGGTCTCCAACCGCACCAACGGGCTGGAGAGCTATTACGGCGGAGCCAGCGGCTTCAATTTGTTCACCTGCGACGGCCAGACCATTTTTGAACGCGAAGGCGGCGAAAGTTCCAGGGCGCTCGGCGCGGCGATCCTGACCATGCTTCCCGGCACCACCGAGCGGCAGGTGAGAGAACTCAAGCCGGTCGAGAACTGGCTCGGTTACGGTTCCCGGGGCGACTTCGCCGCCGGTGCGGTGCTGCCGGATCAGGACGCGGCTGCCGGATTCATTTTCGACAAGGTGAACGACTCGGTTGTGGAGAATCCCGCCCGCCGTGAGGAGAATCCGGAAATTCTGAAACTCCGGGCGAACAAAGCGTATTTCTTCTTCGGAGACCTCTTTCTCGCGCTCGGCGCGGGCATCGAAAACCTCGCCCCCGAATACGACGGCAATATCTTCACCACGGTCGAGCAGACCCTGAAAAAGGGCAATAATCCGGTGGTGCGAAAGCATGGCGTCGAGTGGGTGGAAAACAACGGCTTCGTGTACGGCGTGCTGCCGCAGGCGACCTCCGGAAAAATCGCGCACAAGAGCGAAAAACGCATCACCGGCTGGCGGAAGCTGTCGGAAGCCAATAAGAACGTCGAGGAGAACGAGGTTGAGCTTTTCTCGATGTGGATCGATCATGGCCGCGAGGTGAAGGACGGTTCCTACGCCTACTTCGTCTCCTGTGACGGCAAGGTGCCGGAGCGGCTGCCGGAGATCCTTTCCAATACGGTGAAGGTTCAGGCGGCCCGGCTGGGGAATACGGTCGAAGCGGTGTTTTACGATGCCTCCGCCAAACTGGAAACTCCTTTCGGCGCGGTTACGGTCTCCGCCCCCTGCGCGCTGGCGGCGAAGTTCCGGGAAGGCAAGGTCGAGCTTGCCGTTGCCGACGGCAGGATGAATCGGGAGCTCAGGAGCATCACGGTCACGGTCGGCGGCAGGGCGTACACCGTCGAACTGCCCTCCGGCGAGCTGCTCGGCCGGCAGGGAACTGTTGCGGAGTAACGGGAAAGCGGAGGAAAATCTTCGCATTCCGGGTTGACAGCCGCTCTCCGGACGGATATAGTAACTCCGACTATGGTACAACCAGCGGGGGCGGTATGGAACAGGGCTCTTATCTGATCATGGGTTTCGGAGAGCGGCGCTATTCGTTTGCGGAAGTCGCTGAAATGACGGCGGATGGAATCATCGGGGCAGAGAGCCGGATTTCGCGGGACGGCGCGAATTGGGAGATGATGCAGTTTACTCCGTTCGGCGCGATGATGCCGACGCTTTGCGCGCGATGGGCGATCCGGGAACATGCGATAGAAAGGCGGTTCGTCTGGTTCTTCCATTCGGTGATGGCGTGCGGAGTGCTGTTTCTGCTCTCTTTCGCGCTCGAAAATATCCGGCTGGTATTCGGTGCGAATGGAATCCTGATTTATTCCGCCGTGTCCGTAATCGTGATGCTGATCCTCAGCTGGAGCAGCATCACGTTGCTCGGATTCTTCTGGAGCCTGATTCCGCATTCGCAGAACCGGCTGCCGCCGGTGATCCGGCTGGCGCTGCTGTTCATCCCGGTTTTCGGCATGTTCTGGGTGTTCAACGCGATTTATTCGCTGACGGTCAAACTGGAGAAACTCCACTTCAAAAGCGGCTTGCGGCAGCGGGAAAGCGGCGTTCAGAATGCGTTGGTCGCCTGCTGCATTTTCTGCTGTTCGTGGCTGGTCGGCTGGATTCCGCTGGCCGGTTTCATCCTCTGCATCATCGCTTTTACCTGTTTTTACCGGGCGATGTGTACGATGAAAGAGCAGGCGCTGGATATCCTGAATAAACGGCAGCGAATGGACTACTTTCCGTTTCCGCCGAGCGGTCCTCCTGAAGTACCGCGCGAATTGCGCAAATTCGCATATCGGCGCGGCCGGACGCTGCTGGCTGTTGGAGTGATCGTAGCGGTCGCGCTGCTGTGGGCGGGACCGCTGGCATTCAGCGTCGGCCGGATGCTGCTGACCGACGGCGGCAGGGCTGCCGAATGGCTCCGCGAGATCTTTCAATCGCCGCAGCAGGATGCAGAAGCAGTTGCGGGTCAGGAAAATACATTGTAAAGCCCCGCATGTTCAGGAAAAACGTTTCAGAAACGCCGCCGTCGCCGCCGGGGAAGCGAGGCGGATGATCCGGCAGCCGGCCGGAGCCGCTTCAAGGGCGGCCTGTACGCGCGGCAGCGTGACGCGGTTGTAGTTCCAGATGTAGCGCAGAAAAGGGAGGTTCAGCCGCTCCGGGCAGCCTTCGCCGACATCGGGCCGCGAAGTGCCGCGATAGCGGAAGTAACGTTTGAACGTGTTCCACAGGCAGCGGCTCCGGGGGTATTCCAGCAGGATCACGGTGTCGGCGAATTTCAGCCGCTCCGGGAGCGTCCTTTGGAAGTTGCCGTCGAGAATCCACTCCGGGCGGCGGAGGAGTTCCGCCAGCTCCGCGTCGAACTCCTCGCGGCCGCGTTCCCGCCAGCCCGGCCGCCACCAGAGCCGGTCGAGATGGACCGGCTCCAGACCCAGCCGGGCGCCGAGTTCCCGGGCAAGGGTGGTTTTTCCCGCGCCGCAACAGCCGATAATCAGAATCCTGTGCATCATTTTCAGTGCGGCGCCAATAAGGTGAAGGGGTACCACGGCAAATTCCGCAGCACCCAGTAGATCAGAATGACGGCCAGTACCGATACGCAGAGGTATCGGTTGAGCGCAAGGCGGGGCCGGAACAGCAGCAGCGCAACCAGGAGCAGCGCCGGATACAACAGCAGATTCCAGGTGGCCGCCTCCGCGAAACGCCCATGCAGCAGGGCATAGAAAGAGCGGGTGGTGCCGCAGCCCGAACAATACAGGCCGGTCAGTTCGTGAAGCGGGCAGGGGGGAAGATACCAGCTCCTGCCGGGCGGCGAGAAGTAAAGCAGCACGGCTCCGGCCGCCGCCGCGGCTGCTCCCGCGGCCAGAACCAGCGGATGTTTGAGTGAAAGCGGTTGACGGATGTTCATTTCATCAGTTGGTCGAATTGATCGAGCTGCCGGTAGAGCAGGATTACGCCGTAGACCATGTAGGCCAGCGTGAGCACAATAGCGGTGTGGACGGAGATCCAGGACCAGCGGACCGATTTCGCGGCGGCTTTCCGGGCTTCCTCCCACTTCTGCTGTTTGAACAGCTCCGCTGATTTCAGGGCGTAGACGATCGCGACGATCCCGGTGGCGGGACAGCAGCAGACGCAGGCAAGGATCGCCCACGGCAGGCCGGATTGCGGCGGAACCATGCCGGGAACGGGAGTGCCGCACCGGGAACAGCTCTTGGCGTCATCCGGCAATTGCAGGCCGCAGCGGATACAATACATGATGTTTTCTCCTGAACAGTTTCCTGCAATATAGCACCGGATGGCCTGTATTGCAACAGGAAAATTCCATGCGGTATGCGAAGGAACGGTCAGGCCCGGCTTTGGCGGCGGATGCAGACGCTGGCGGCGCAAGCGCTTCCGCCGAACGGCAGGGTAATCCAGGCGTTGGGAAGCGGCTGGCCGGTGGGCGGTGCAGGGGCTCTTTCACCGACACCGATGGTGAGGTTGCTGAGATAGTCCGGATGTGTCCAGTGAACGTTGAAAAAGTTGTCTCCGAAGCCGAGGTCATGATCGGTGCCGGAGACATATTGGCTTTGCTGCACCAGGTTCTGATTCCAGAAAAAATTGCTGACCAGTGTTTCTCCGGTTGTGGTCCTGATCCAGAAACCGACCTGTTCTCCCGCCTTGGAATCGCCGAGATAGCCGGTCGCGAGGTCGCCGGATAGTTGCATTGTATGCAAGTTTACGGAAATGGGATTTCCCCTTGGAGGCTTGCTCCTGCGACGCGAAGCGTCTTTGGAGTGCGGAGATTCATCTCCGCTTTCAATTCGCACGTGAGTTTTATATTCAACTTTGCATTGCCGCAAGAACAGGCAGGGTGCCCGGAGGGTGGTGAGCGCCGGACCTCCGGCCTGCGGATGGCTCCGGGGACGTCGCGCACGTCCCCCGGACCCCCTCGCCGGCGGCGAAGGCCGGTCCGGTTGCAAGGCGCTTCCGCTCGCGGGCGCGGCTTCGCCGCTTACTTGCCGGGCTGCGCCCGTCAACTCTTCATCGTTCGCTGCGCTCACTACGCCAGGGAGGCTTCGCTCACTGCGTTCGGCTTCGTCACTACCGTTCCTCGTTACTTGCCAAAGGCAAGTAATTCCCTCACATTCGTTCGCGGCGCGAACCCGCGCTTATTGTGCGCCGCGTAAGTGGCTATGGAGACCGACCTTTGCCTTGCAAAAGTTAGCCGCCGCGCGACCCCGAAGGGCGTAGAGCGCGCACCCGGCAGCGGCACCTTGCCGCCCGCCCCGGTGGCGGCAGTTTACCGCCGGTGTCAGGGCCGGATGCCCATTTTCATCAGCTCCGCCTGTACGGCTTTGACATCTACGGCGCGGGCCGGGATGTTGTTGCGGGCGGCGAGGGCGGCGGCGACGCCCGTGCCCTGGCCGATGTTCAGGCAGATCGGCATCACCCGGAAATTGGAGTGCGCCTTGTGGGTGCCGTCGATGTTGCGGCCGCTGAGCAGCAGGCCGTCGAGCTTTTCGGGAACGCAACTGCGGTACGGAATCGTGTATTTGCCCTTGGAACGAAACTTGTGCTGTGCTCCGTTGGCATCCAGCCCCGGCCCTTTCACGTTGTGGATGTCGAAGTTGAAATGGTTGCGCGTGGCGATCCAGTCGTCGAAAGTGCGGGCTTCGACGATATCGGTTTCGTTGAGCTGATAAAGAGCCTTGAAGTGGCGGGTTTCACGGACTCCGACGTTGGCGGCGCTGGTCACGGCGTAGCAGTTTTCGTAACCCGGTGCAAATTCGCGCAGGAACTGCACGATCTTCACCATCTGTTCGCGGCAGGTCAGCTCGGCGCGGGTCAGTTCGCGCACGTCGGTCGCGTTCACACCGGTCACATTGGTCATATTCACACAAACCTCGCCGGGCAGCGGCGCGGGATAAAGCAGCACATGGCCGGCAGGGAAGGGGAGGTGTTCATGGCCGAGCGCCTGAATTTCCCCTTTCGGCACGTCGACCAGACTTTCAAAACTGCCGGGGAAGATCGCGCGGCTGTGGTCGACTCCGCCGATGCGGAACATCAGCGTAACCGGCTGGCAGCCGTGGTCTTCAGGACGGCCCAGCACGAATTCCGCTCCTGCCGCTGCCGCGACATCGCCGTCCCCGGTTGCGTCGATCACGGTGTGGGCGAGGATGACTTCACGGCCGGATTTGCTTTCGGTGATGACTCCTTTGACGGTATTGTCCTCCACCACGGCCCCGGCGATGCGGGTATGGTACTGAAGAGTCACGCCGGCTTCGAGCAGCAGCTCCTGTACCGCCGTTTTCTGCGCTTCGTGCGCGGTGGCCCACGGGTTGGCGCGTTCGCTGGTCGCGGGTGGGAGCAGCGGCGAGGATTTGGTGCGCTTGAAGATTTCGTCGAGCAGCGGCGACTCGGTGCCGCCGCACCAGTGCGACATCATGCCCGCAGTGGCCATGCCGCCGACGCAGTTGGCGGCTTCGAGCAGGAACACGGACGCGCCGCAGCGGGCGGCTCCGAGCGCGGCGCCGATTCCGGCGGGACCGGCTCCGGCGACAAGCACGTCACAGGTTCCGACGACGGGAAGGGTTCTGGCCGGTTCAAGATAAGTTTTCATGAGATTCACTCCATATTTAGTGGTTGCAACTTTAAAAATAATCGTTTTTTTAGAATAAACCTTGAATTTTCCGCGAAAAAATCTTAAATTATCACAGAAAACGGAAATGGAGGCAGGTATGAAGCTGTCCGACGCGATGCGGAGACTGGAGCTTGAGCTGGGAGCGGTGGTGAATCTGGAGGTGCTGCATCCGGGATTCGTCGAGTACCCGGAACTGGCGCTGGCTTCCGACCAGTACTATCATCACGGGGAGTTCTGCCGGTGGGCGAAGCTTCGGCCGGGCGGCCTGAAAGTCTGCTCCGAAAACAAAGCGCGCAGCAAGCTGCTGGCCGCTTGCGGACGTTCCTTCTGCGGTTGCTGTCCGAACGGAATCTGGGATTGCGCCGCGCCGGTCCTGCTCGACGGCTACCTGGCGGCGATCGCCTATATCGGGTATTTCCGTTTCGGAAAAGAACTGCCGCCGGAGTTCGTCGGGCGGCAGCCTGCCGAACTGGCTGAAAAGTCGGTTGCCGGAATTCGTTTTCACGCGCGCTGGCTTGCCGAACTGGTCCGGATGGAGCTGGCCGGATGCCGGGAGCGGCGGCCTCCGGGGGGAAAGAAACGTTCCGATGCGTACTATCTGGAACAGTGCGAACGGTTTATCGACCGTTCATATCATCAGGAACCGGCGCTCGCCGATCTGGCGGAGATTCTGCGGGTGAATCCGAACCATCTGGGAAGTGCGATCCGCCGCGCCTCGAACGGCAGGAGTTTCCGGGAGCTCCTGACGGAACGGCGCATCAGGGAGGCGAAGCTGCTGTTTTCGCTGGAGCCGTCGCGTCATACGGTCGCCGGAGTGGGGCGGCGCTGCGGATTCTCCGACAGCAACTACTTCAGCACGGTATTCCGGAAGCACACCGGCTGCTCGCCGCGGGAGTTTCTCCGCCGGATTTCCGGGGGCGGCGTCACCTGAGCGCGGTCGGTCCGTAATTCTGCGGCGGGCGGGTGCCGGGAGTCATCACTTCGTCGCGCAATGCCTCGTAGTACCGGAAACCGTCCTCGGAGTTCGGCTCGATGGAAGCGCCGCGATCGAAATCGTTCAGGTGCCCGATCAGGAAGAACGGCGCTTTGTTCACGGCGATGAAGCGGGCGGCGCTTTTGCAGAGCTTGCCGAACTCCTCAGGGGTACGGTTTTCGATGATTTCGGCGGAATCCCGCCGGAGCGGATAGTCGTTGCAGCCGGTCGTCACGAAAGGAATGTAGTTCGAGGCGGCGGTCCGGCGGCGTTGCGCCCACATTCTGGTATTGAGGTCCGCCACCTCCTCGAAGTCGAGGACGCCCGGCACGTCGCCGGGCTTTTCGGCGGAGGTGTGCACCACGTCGGTGACGAAATCAAAACCGTTGGCCAGCAGGAACTTGATTTCGCGCACATGGTCCACGTTCTTCTGGTTCGGGAACGGAGTCAGCCCCGCGATGAAACAGATGCCGGGAAGCCCGGCGGCCTGAGCCTGTTTCCGGGTCTCCGCGAGGCAGGCTCCGAGCTGTCCGCTCAGATTCCGGTCGAGGCGCAGCGGCTGCTTGATCAGCACGACCGGTTTGCCGTTGACGTGCAAATATCCCTCGCGGCGAAAATAGCCGGCGATCCAGAATGCGGCGATCCGCCTGAATTCATCGGCGGAGTTGACCGCGTTGCTGTTGTCCCACGCGATCGCCCAGCGGATCAGCTTGCGGTGCCGGGCCTGCCGGTAGGCCTCGAACCATTCGGGATGAGCGGGTTTTCCCTGCTTTTCATACCAGTCGATGAACAGCGTGTTGATGCCGTTTTCCGTGAGCAGCTTGATCTGCCAGTCGATGGTTTCCGGCTTGGAGACATCGTAGTAGCCGAGCACGGGCCGGCGGCCCGGGGTGTATTCGCTGACGTTTTTCCAGCTGTCGGCCGTGGTGTAGCGGGGCGTATAAAAGGCCGCCACATTACAGATCGTCGGGAGCGGCGACGGAACGGGCATCCCGGAAGCGGAGCCGCCGGGAAGGGGCGGAGGGTTGACTGCCTTGAGCGTCCGCTGGAATTTCGACAGCCCCTCCTTGTCGGCCACTTCGGCGGAGAGCTTTCCGGAGCCGGGAGTGCGGGGCGTGATGTCGATCAGCACCGTTTTTCTCGCCTGAGGCGCAATCGCGGGCAGTTTCCAGCGGAAGCGGTTGCTCTCCTCCACACGGAACGGCAGTTTCAGGCTTTCCAGCTCCAGGTTGTTGGAAACTTTGCCGCCGGTGTTGTGAAGCAGCAAATAGAGCTGATTGGGCACGCCGGAATAGAGTTCGTGGTTGACCGTCCCGACGTCGAGAATCCGGACATCGGAGCGGCCGGACGGATTGCCGACCAGACTGAAGCCGAGCAGATGGATGGTCTGCGATTTGCCGCTGTCCGAAAAAACGATGGATTCCGGCCGGCGGATTCTGCCGTTCTCGTCGGCGAGGTCGATGTTGTAGATGTGAAAGTTGCCGTCCGCAACCACTGGAAAACGAATGAATCCGGCGTCATCCGGCAGGATCAGGAATCCGTACCGGCTCTCTTTTTCCTTGACGCGCATGTTCATGTAGAGGTAGCGGCCGTTCCTCTTGCGCAGCTCCTTCTGGTCGAATTTGATCGGCCGGGTTCCATTGCGCAGATTCAGCGTGGCGTAATCCGCTGAGGTCGCCTCGAGTCTGGCTCCATTCCAGTTGCTGATGAGATCCGAAATGTGGTCGCGGAGGTATTCCGAGTTATGGGTGTAGGCTCTCCGGGCGGCAGCGAAGGAAGGCAGTTGCAGGCAGAGGAGCAAAAGAAGGATGAAAACAGTTCTGAACATGACAATAAACGCTCCGGTTTGGAAGTTTCAACTGATCCTGATGTAATATAGCACAGCCGTCCGGGAGGTCAAGCCCGGGCGGAAGACGGCGGCGGAACCGGAATTTATTCCTGCAGAGCAGGCCGGCCGCCTTGAAAAGCCGCCGTTGCGGTGGTATTTTAAAATATTTACACTCTTACAGATATGAGGTGACTATGGCGGCGAAAATCATTGACGGCAAGGCGATAGCCCGGATGGTGAATGAAGAGACCCTCGCACGGGTGGAGAAGTTGAAGGCGGCGGGGAAAACTCCCGGACTCGCCGTCGTGCTGATCGGCGACGATCCCGCTTCGCAGGTTTATGTGAATTCCAAGGCGAAGAAATGCGCGGAGCTCGGCATCTACTCCGACAAGCGCGTACTGCCTGCCGACGCCTCCATGAGCGACGTGCTTGATTTGATCGACAAATTGAACCGTGACCCGAAAATCGACGGCATTCTGGTTCAGTCGCCTCCGCCGCCGCAGATCGATGAGGAGAAGGTGATCGCCGCGATCGATCCGGATAAGGACGTGGACTGCTTCCATGAGCGCAACGTCGGCAAGCTGCTGATCGGCAAGACCGACGGTTTCCGCCCCTGTACGCCCTACGGAGTGCTGGTGCTGCTGGAGAAGTCCGGCATCGATCCCGCCGGCAGGCATGCGGTGGTGATCGGCCGCTCCAACATCGTCGGCAAGCCGCTGGCCGCGATGCTGATGCAGAAGGCGAAGGGGGCGAACGCCACTGTGACCGTGGTCCACTCCGGCACGCCGGATATCGCAAAGTACACCCGCGACGCGGATATCCTGATCGCCGCGATCGGCAAGCCGGAATTCGTGACCGGCGATATGATCAAGCCGGGCGCCGCCGTGATCGACGTCGGCATCAACCGCATTCCGAACCCGGAAACCGGCAAGAACAAGCTGGTCGGCGACGTGAATTTTCAGGAGGCGGTCGAGGTCGCCGGTGCGATCACCCCGGTGCCGGGCGGTGTCGGCCCGATGACCATCGCGATCCTGATGAGCAACGCCGTGACCGCCTGCGAACGTCGCCGCTGAACCGTTGAGAACTCCGAGGACTTGTCCGCATTGCGGCGAAACGGAATATGGCGTTTCGCGTCGCTGCCGCTTCTGCGGGGAGTGGCTGCAGCCGCAGGCTGAGGCCCGCAAGCAGCTTCGTGTTTGTGCATGGAAGCGGATCGGGCAGGGGGCTTTGTGTTGGCTGTTGGCCGGTGGTCTTGAAATCCTGATGTTCGTGTTGCCAGGGCGGTGTTACAGCACTCAGACGGCGCGGATCGTGGGATGGGCGGAGTTCCTGTTATCTGTGGCGGGAGTGATTCTGGCCGGTTGGGGGACGTTGCTGGCGTTTGATATCAACCAGTTTATGTTCTGCCCGGAGTGTTCCTTTCGGGGGCAGGGAGTCCGGGAAAGGCGCAAGGCCGGTTGGTGGCTGAAGATCGTAGGGCAATTTTTCCCGCTGGCCGGATTGTATGAGCTCATGGAAAAGGGGCCGTTGCGGTGTCCGCAGTGCGGTTGTCCGGTCATGTTTTCCAAACGGATCGGTTCGTATATACGATATAAAGAAAAAAAGAACGGAAAGAGTTGATGGATTGGTCGATGCTGGGCAACCCGGTGTTGCTGTCGGTGGTGATGTTGCTGGCGTTATCCGCGTTGCGGTTGAATGTGGTGTTTTCGCTGATCCTGGCGTCGGTGTTCGGCGGCGTGATCGCCGGGCTGGGGACGGGGGGAGCGGTCAAGGCGTTTTACGGCGGCCTCGGCGGCGGCGCGGGTATCGCGATGAACTACGCGATGCTCGGCGCTTTTTCGATCGCGATCTCCCGTTCCGGCGTCACCGAGCTGATCGCGCAGAAGCTGTTCGCCTGCATCGGGCGGCAGGTCACGCAAAAACAGATCTTCTGTTTCAAGTATTCGCTGATTGCGATCCTGACGCTGATCGCGATTTCGTCGCAGAACCTGATTCCGGTGCATATCGCATTCATTCCGGTGCTGATTCCGCCGCTGCTGCCGGTATTCGAGCGGATCCGCCTGGACCGGCGCATGGTGGCCTGCATCCTGACTTTCGGCCTGATCACTCCCTACATGGTGCTGCCGGTGGGCTTCGGGAAAATCTATATCAATGAAGTGGTGCTCGGCAGCATCCGCAAGAGCGGCATGGATGTGTTGAACAGCCAGGCCCCCGGCGCGATGCTGATTCCGGCGGCGGGCATGCTGACCGGATTGCTGATCGCGATCTTTTTTTCCTACCGGAAGCCGCGGGACTACAGCAAAAGCGCCACGGATCGGGAGCTGAGGGAGGTCGAACCGAAGAAGATCAGCCTCTTCAATGTCGGCGTCGGCGTGGTTGCGATCGCCGTGGCCCTGGCGGGGCAGTTCCTGATGGATTCGCTGATTGTCGCGTCGGTGCTGGCGGTGCTGGTGTTCGTGTGCGCCGGAGTGATCCGCATCCGCGATACGCAGGATGTGTTCACGCAGGGCGTCTATCTGATGGGAGGCATCGGGCTGGTGATGATCGCCGCCTCCGGCTTTGCCGAAGTGATGCGGGCCACCGGCGGCGTCGATGAGATGGTCAAGGTGGTCGGCGGTTTTGCCGGAGACTATAAAGGCGTGGCGGTGTTCCTGATGCTGTTCATCGGATTGGTGATCACCATGGGAATCGGTTCGTCGTTTTCGACGGTGCCGCTGATTGCGGCGATCTATGTGCCGCTGTGCATGTCGATGGGGCTGTCGGCGGCGGCGACCATCGCGATCGTCGGTTCCGCCGGAGCATTAGGGGATGCGGGTTCACCGGTCTCCGAATCGGTGCTGGGGCCGACCGCCGGGCTGAACGCCGACGGCCAGCACGACCATATCTATGATTCGGTGATTCCGACGTTTCTGCACTACAACCTGCCGCTGCTGGCTGCGGGCTGGGTAGCGGGAATGGTGCTTTGATGATTATCCGGCCGGTTGCGGCTCTTTCGTCAGCAGCAGCAGATGCGGTCGCTTTCAAGCGCGACCAACTGGCGGCAGTTCAGTGAAGCGAACGGAAACACGTGGCCGAACGGGAAGTTCATCCGGACCGGTCCGCCGAACCGCGCCGCGACTTCTCCGAAGAGCCGTTCCAGCTCCTCCGGCGGCGCGCAGTCGCTGAACTGGCCGAACACGATTCCGGCCGCATTGCGCAGGAAACCGGCCTGTTCCAGCTGCGTCAGGTAGCGGTCGAGCTTGTAGACCGGTTCATTCAGATCCTCGAAGAACAGGATTTTCCCCGCCGGATCGGGCAGGAAGCCGGTTCCGGCGAGGGTGGCTGCGACCGCGAGGTTGCCGGGCAGGGGCAGGCCCTGCGCGTTCCCCGGCTTCAGGATGTGGACAGGGCCGAATTCCGGCGGCGCTTCCACTTCGCGCGGCGTTTTCAGCAGCGCTTTGCGGAAGTGCCCGGCGGTGTACGGGTCATCGGCGGCCTGCGCGAGCTTGCCGAGCATCGGGCCGACGACCGGAATTCCCGCGCCAGTCTTGAGCATCGCGTAATGGAGTACGGTCACGTCGCTGTAACCGACCAGCGGAAGTTCCGGGCGGGCGGCGAGTTGTTTCCAGTCCAGCAGCGGCAGCAGATGGGCGCAGCCGAAACCGCCCCGCGCCGCGAGCAGCAGGTCGGTTTCAGGATCGAGCCAGAGACGGGTCAGCTCTTCCGCCCGGCTTTCGGCGGAGGCGGCCAGATAGCGGACCGGATACTCCTGCCGGACATGGGGGGCGACGCGGACGCTTTTGCCCTCCGCTTCCAGCAGTTTCGTACCGCTTTGAAAAAGCTCCGGCGCGAGTTTTCCGGCAGGGGCGAAAACACCGATCCGGCGGAATGTTTCAGGTATCAGCATGGTCTGGACTCCACTTCCCGGCGTGCGCGGTGTTCAATTGCGTGAAGCCGGAAAGGTGAACCGCATCGTAACGGCCCCGGAGCAATCCGCTTCGGCAGTCAGGCGGACCCGGCACGGCGGCGCGCCCCAACTGTGCGTCAGTTCCGGGTCAGGATTTTCCGGCACGGCGGCGGCAACCGAAACCGGCGTGCCCGACAGGGTCAGGCGCATCACGGCGGAACCGTTCCGGAACTCCGTTTCTCCGGGCCGGACGGCGACTTTTGCCGGAGTGTAGAGATTCCACTGCACCGCGTGCGGCCGGCGGCTCTCCCAGCGGTCTTCTACCTGAATTTCGCCGCTGCCGATGTCGAGGCGGATGCTCCGGCGCACGGAAACAAGCTCCAGCTCCGCCGGGAAAGCTCCCGCCAGCTCCATCTCCAGTTGAACGCGGTTCCCCTCCTGCGAGAAACGCACATCGGCGGCTCGGTACTCCTTGCCGTCGTGTTGGCCGACGCCGTCGAAAAGCGGCGGATTGTGCCCCAGGGCATTCAGCACCCAGTTTTCATAACGGCGTTCCGAAAAGGTGTGCCGGGTGTATTCGCACCGGCCGAGGTCGACGATCATCGGCTCGCCGCTGTGGAAAAACATGAACTGGCCGAGGTCGTTGTGGTTGTGGTTTTCGGCGTTGTGGCCGCCTTTGGCCGCGAACGCGAGTTTGCCCGCATGTACGAAAAGCTGCTGGACCACCGGATAATAGCTGACCGAGTCCGCCGCCGGCGGCGCCGGAACCTCTTCGGCGGGCAGCCAGAAGAGAAAGGCGGGCATTCGGAACAGCGACGAAGTGCTGGTATATCCGGTGTACGGCTGATAGGGTTCCCCGTTCAGGCCGGCCAGCATCCGCAGCGTGAAATTCTTCAGTTTTTCGCTGCCGGTGCGCTCGCCGTAGCGCCGGCAGAGCGGGACCGGCGGATCGAACCGGACCGCCGCGTCGGAGAACGGCGTGAAACAGCCGCCGTCAAGATAGCAGTCCGCAAAGAATTCGCCCATGTGCCGGACCAGCGGCTCATCGTAAATGGAAATTTTTCCGCCCGAAGCGTTATACAGTTCTTCGAGGAAGATCAGCATGGAGGCGGGTGAAACTCCCCAGTAGCTCGGCCCCTCGTCGCAGCCGCCGTCCGCCGGGTAGAGATCCAGATAACGGTCGATGATCGCGGCGAGGCTGCGGACCATTTTCTCCTGACGCTCCGGCTGGCCGGAGAGGACGGTCAGCGCGACGCCCAGCACGTTGGAGGCGCACCACGGACTCCAGTTGTTGAAGCCGTGCCCCCACCAGAAGGGAAACGGTTCGCGCTCGCACGGTTCGATGATGCGCTTTTGCAGGTTGCGGCGGATGCCGGAGACGAGATTCAAAGAAACGTCCCGCAGCTCCGATTCCATGAAATTCAAGGTCTGGGCCAGCAGCATGCCGGTCTCGGCGCAGAAGAGGTCCACCATTTCAAACGGCAGCTCCGGCAGCGGATCGCCGCCCGAATTCACATGCGCGGGCAGCGACCAGGTGTATTCGCCCATGATTGCCCACAAATAGTCGATGATCCGGTCGATGAAGCGGCCCCGGTATTCGTAACCCTCGGCCAGAACCAGGGCTTCCAGCATCTGCCGCCGCTGGAAATAGGGCTTCTCGTAGTGCTTGCGGTCGCCGATGCGCACGAACTCCATGAAAAGCGAGGCGGGAAGCTCCGGTATCGGCGCGGTGAGCGCGTTCTGGGCCAGCGGCAGGATCCGGTTTTCCAGAAAACGCCGGTTCCGGGGAATTTCACTCATGGTCCGCCATGCGGCGCGCTCCCGCAGCGGAGGAAATACGGGTACAGGAGTCAGGGGGAAAATCAATCTTTCACTGAGCATTTGACGAACCTCTCCGGTCAGAAGAATTTATAATACAGATTCAGGCTGAAAACAATCGCGGTCAGCACGATCAGCCCCAGCAGAAGCTGGTCGTGCCATTTCCAGAATTGCGGCGGCGACTGGTAAAGTTCGTACCAGAAGCGGATGCGGTGCGCGAGAACGCAGCTCTCCAGCACGATCAGCGCAATCAGCACCGCGTCGGCGCCGAAAAACTCGGTTCCACGGCCGTAACGGGAGGGAAGCCGGATACGGCGGCTGAAAAAGATGGTGTAAAGCGCCCATAATCCGCCGAGAGCGGGCAGTACCAGCCCGTAGAGCCAGCGGTTGAACTCCTGCGTCATCGGCGGTTCGCCGCCGGGCGAAGGAGGGACCGGTTCGCCGCGAAATCTCATGAATGCGTTCCCCTTTGTTCGATTGCCGGTTTCCCGAAGCGGAATCCCCCTCCCGGAAAGCCGGGAAGGGACCGAAAGGTCAGCGCAGGTCGTCGATCAGCAGTTTCACGTTGGCGATGAAATCGGGGTGGCGGGTCACGGACTTGTCGTGACCGGGCAGGAAGTTGATCACGCGGCCGCCCCACGGCGTCGCCGATTCGGTGCATTGCGGGAAAGTGCCGGTGCTGATCGTGGTGTTCATCAGCGTCCAGACGGGCCGGGTCTGTTCGAGCCCGGTATAGATCTCGTCTTTCGGCAGATCCATCTCGACGAGTTTGTTGACGAGGCGGTGGCGGCACTTGGCGCGCACCACCTTGTAAGGCTCGTGCGGATGGAACGACGCGACGAATCCGTCCGGATCGTTGCCGCGCACCCAGCGGATGCCGACGAGCTCGCGGAACCACGCATAGGGCCAGAAGGCGGAGCTGCCGCCGTGCAGCAGCAGCAGGTTCTTGCCGGCTTCGCAATACTTCTTCACCGCTTCGGCGGCGGCCTCATCCGGGACCGGCAGATTGCAGGTGTCGGCGATCATGTTGAGGATCAAGAGATCGCAATCTCCGGCAAGGTCGACGGAGGTGAAGATGCTCCAGTCGTTTTCGATGAATTTCATGTCGGGGTAGTCCGCGGCGATCTCCTCGTAGGTGTTGCGGCCGGGGAACGATTCGTAATGGTCGTCTGCGACGAAAATAATCATTTGATCCATCCTGTTGAATAAGCTGTTACTGTGTATATTCTAGCACTCATGCCGCCGTTTTGCCAATCGTATCCGGCTAAAAAATCGGAAAGTTTCCCGGAACGGGGATTGCATTTGCGGCGAATCGGAACCATATTGAAAACCGCCGGACAACCAGGCGGGGAGGCGCGGGACCGTGCTTCGCATCGCAATCGTCGGCACGGGCGGAATTTCTGCACTGCACTGTAATTTCCGCACCGTGCCGGGGTGTGCCGTTTTCACGGGAAGACGGCCGGCGTCCGCGAATTCGAGGATGCCGGCGTCACCGTCGGCGGCGAGGGAAAATGGCGCGCGTCACCGGTGTTCCAGCCAGTTTTCAAGCTCTTCAAAGACGTTTTGCAGGTCGTCATAGCGCAGTGCCGCGTAGCGGTCGAGCGGCGTGGGCTGGGCATTGACGATCACGATTTTGCCGCCGCCGTAGTTGGCCGCCATCGGCAGCGAGGCGGCGGGCTGGACGGTCAGGCTGCTGCCGAGCACCAGCACGAGTTCGGCTTTTTCCATATCGGCGAATGCCTGGTTGAGCAGGGCTTCGTCGAGGTTTTCACCGTAAAAGATGATATCGGGTTTGACGAGGCCGCCGCAGCCGCAGCGAGGCACTTTTCCGGCGAGCACCAGCGGCGCGATTTCGGCATAACCGAACTGCTTCCGGCATTTCAGGCAGTGGTGCCGGGCGGGGCTGCCGTGCAGTTCGTAAACGTGGCGGCTGCCCGCTTGCTGGTGGAGCAGGTCGATATTCTGAGTGTATACGCCGCGCAGCAGGCCGGATTGTTCAAGCCCGGCAAGGGCGCGGTGGACGGCGGCGGGATGGAACTCCTCCAGCCGGTACAGGAATTCGGCGGCCCAGCCGTAGAACAGCGCGGGTTCGGCGAGGAAGCAGTCGAGCGACAGAATCTCTTCGACGGATTTGCCGTGCCACGGTTCAAGGTAAACGCCGTTTTTGCCCCGGAAATCCCGGATGCCGGACAAAGTGGAGATGCCGGCTCCGGTGAAGGCGAGGGTGCGTCTGGATTCCTGCAGCATCTGTTTCAGTTCTTCGTACATGATGATAACTCCGTCTTGGTTGGGTACCGGAGTTAACATACCGCGCGGCGGACGGTTTTGCAAGCGGTGCTCCGCCGCTGCGCAACTTCTGGGATTCCCCTTTTTTTCAGTTTTTTTCAGTTATGCTCTTGACAAAAAGAACATTATTTGGTATAATATTCAAAGAGAATTGAACATTAAAACCGGTTGACGCTGTGAATCAAGAGCAATTTGAAATCTATCGGCACCTGGCCGGGAGGCTGATCGACGGACAACTGTCGCCGGGGAGCCATATCGAGTCGGAGCAGGAGCTGGCCCGGAAATTTTCCACGACCAGAATGAACGCCTACCGGGCCATCAAGCAGTTGGAGCGGCGCGGGATCGTCAGCCGCAGCAAACGCGCGGGAACAAGGGTGTCCGCTCCGGTGAATCCGAATCTGCTCCGCCAGCTCAAATGTGAGATGACGCGCCGGATCTGCGTGATCCACAGCCGGAACAGTTACGAGTATCTGCACTGGACCGGGGAGTTCCGCCGGACTCTGCAGCAGGCGCTGGCCGCCGAGGATTTTACGTTGGAGGACGTTCATCTGGATGATGTGCGGGACCGGGCGGAACTCAAGGAGAAGCTGCTGCGGCTCACGGAGACGGGAATTGCGGCGTTCATTCTGTCGGTCCGCGGGGAAGAGGACGAATTCCTGATTGAAAATTCCGATCTCTTCTTCCAGTATCACAATAAGATTTTCGTCTACCAGTCCGGCGCGATGAGCTGGATGCACTGGCCGTTCCACACGGTGACGGTCAATATCTTCGGCGAGGGGAGCCTGGCCGCGAAGTACCTGATGGAAAAGGGAATCCGGAAGATCGCCTACTGCCGCCGCGAAATCTCCTCGAAGAACTATCTGGACTTCAACCGGGAACGCCTGCTGGGCGTGGAATTTACGATGCGCCGTCTCAGCGACGGCCGGAACAAACCGGAGGAGTGGGTCGGACTGGAGCAGATTTACCGCAACTGCATGGAGAACGGAAGCGGCTGCGGCCTGATCGTCAGCACCGACGAGCTTGCCGCCCGCATCATCGATTATTTCGCCGAACGCGGAGCGAAGCGTCCGCCGGAGATGATCAGTTTCGACAACAACAGCGAATATGACAGTTACCGCCTGACCACGATTGCGCCGCCGCATGTCGAAATGGCGCAGACGCTCGGCAGGCTGATCTTCGACAACATCGATATCGACTCGGAATGCGGCTTTGTAAGTTATATCAAAATAGACTCGAAACTCATCATCAACCATCAGGAGTAACCCATGTTCGAAGAGAAGCGTTTCCATTCCGGCGGCAGGTCAGCGGTTTATTACACACTGATCAAATTTCTGAACGGTATTATTCCATGCGTGCCGTCACTTCATACCTTCCGGCCCCTTGTTTCCGCTCTGCGTAAAAGAGAGGGGTTCGGGGGAGAGAAAGCGGCGACCAGCGCCGCATCTCTCCCCGTACCAACCAATCCGAACATCTCTCTCATTTCCCGCAAGCTCTCACGCCTCTGCCAATGCTCTGCAGGCGGCAAGTCGGAGCAAAAACGTGAAGTTGTTTTTCCGCAGAAAAGCGGGAAGACAACTTCACGTTTTTGCGGATCTTCCTTCCCCGCCGGCCAGCTGTTGCTCCGCCTGTCGACCGCCCCGTACCCGGCGCCGGCACCTTGCCGGTCGTGGTCCAGCGGCGAAAGCGCTGGTCGCTCCGGCTGGAGCGAAATCCTCCGTCGGAGACTATCCCGCTGTAGTTTTACGCTGATTGAGCTGCTCGTTGTGATAGCGATCATAGCGATACTGGCGGCGATGCTGCTGCCGGCTCTCAACAAGGCGCGGGACAAGGCGAGGGCGATCAGCTGCGTGAGCAACCAGAGCCAGATTTCCAGACTGATGACTTTCTACCATGGGGACTACGATGGCTTTTACCCGTCGCCGAGCGGGGCGGGCATCTATCCGAACTGGCTGATTCAGATTACCACGGTTTATTTTTTCAACAACGATACCAACGTGGCGTGGAGCGCGCATTCGGCGGATAAGGGCCTGATCACGCGCTGCCCGGTGCGGAGTCTTGCGAACGAGGAATATTATGCGAAATACAGCAACCGCCATACATGGGTGATGTACGGGATCAACTACATGCATCTCGGTGCCGGGGCGAGCAATACCGCGCTCGGGAAGAAACTTTCGAGGATTTCGCAGCCGTCGCGGACGCTGATGGCGGCGGATTCCACGGCGGAGACGGGCTGGGGGCAGTTGATCAGTTGGGGATGGGCGGATGCGTATCCGTATGCGCGGCATTCCGGACGGAGCAATGCGATCTGGCTGGACGGCCATGTGGAGAGCATGCCGACCGCCGCGCTGATCAACAATGAGAACGAATACTGGAAAGTGGAACGATAACAAAGGAGTATGAAGATGAAAAAACTGTTCTTTCTGACCCTGGCGTGCGGAGGCGCGATGCTGCTGAACGGCGCGGAGCTGAAACTTCAGTCCGCCGCGGATGGAATGCTGATCGACCGCAACGGCGACGGCGTGGTCGAATCGGTGCTGACGCATACGCAGGAGAAACCGGTGCTGGAGCTGTTGACCGGAAAGCTCGGGAACGGCATCCACCGGAGCGTGCTTGAATACAAACTGCCGGAGAAATCGGCGGTCGCCAAAGCGACTTTGACCGTGACCCTGAACGGCAGAACCGGGTGCCACCCGGATACTCCCGGCATCGCCGGGCCGGAAACCGTGCTGTGGGTCTATTGGGGCACGGAAGCCGACGGCAAGATCGGTCTGGCCGATGACGGCGCGGGAGAGAAAGCCGGGGTGATCCTGCCGAACCGGGCGGCGGATCTCTCCCGGCCGGTCGTGGTTGATGTGACGGAACAATTGAAAAAGGCGGTTGCCGCCGGGGCCGGGTGGATCGGTTTCCGGCTGGAAGCCGCCGATGAGAAGAACGCCGCCGCGGCCTGGCGGATCCGTTCGAGCGAATTCGCCCGGCGCTATGCGGTTTCGTCGCTGCCGGTGCTGACCATCGTGACGGAGCAGGGAGGAAGGGGATGAAACACTGTCTGATCCTCGCCTCGCTCTGCTGCGGCCCGGCGCTGTTGTCGGGTGCGGCGGAGCTTCCCGTCTACCCTTCCGGGGGCGGGTTGAATCTGCGTGTGCCGGTGGTTGCCCCGGTTGCCGGGGGCGCGAAGGGAAACCGGCTGCCGTTTGAAATGGTCCGTTTCACCTATGAGCTGGCGCCGCACCTGACCGGGCTGGAAGCCGGGAGCGTGTCGCTGTTCGTGGAGGACTGCATGCGCCGTCCGGCCAAGGAGGTGCTGACGCTGGGCGGCCCGGCGGGGGAGTTGAAAGTCGTTATCCCTGCCGCCCCGTCGCAGGAGCGGAGGTTCCGGCTGGAGTCCGGCGAAGGCCGGGCCGACTCCCGGGGGACGCAGGTGCCGGGCAAGTGGCATAAGCTGCTTCTGATGTGGGGAAACGGCCGGGCCGGACTGACGCTGGAGAACGGCGAAACGCTGGAGGTGAAGCTGCCGGAAAACTTCACCGTGCAGCGGCTCGGCTGTTCCGCATCGCTGGTCGATGAGCTTGAGCTCAAAGGCGGCGGCGGAAGCTTTTTGATCGGCTGGGAACGGGATTACTCCGGCCGGCTGGTCCCGGCGGGGCAGGGGGGCGTTACGGCCGCCGTGCACGGCTTCGATACCTATGTGATCGGTTCCGACCCGGAAAAACGCGATTATCCGCTGATTCAACTGCTGAACAGTACGCAAGAACGGCGGGAGGTCACCCTCCGCTATGAACTGCAATCGGAGGTGAACCGGATTCGGAACGTCCGGCAGGAGAAGCGGCTTCTGGAACCGGGGAGCAGCACGATGGTCCCGGTGATGTCCCCGGCCCTGCTGCAAAGCGACGTGTACCATCTGGTGATCTCGATCGACGGACTGTCGGCCCCGTTCCGGGTGAAAAAGAATTTTCTGCATGTCGCGCGCCGTCCGGAACCGGCCGGGCCGGGGCTTTTCGGACTGCACGACTGCGACGTGAAAGCCTTCGGTTTCTGGCCCGACGCGCTGCCGCTGCGGTATGCCCACAAGTATTTGCGCTGGGGATGGGTGCAGGGACCGGCTTTCGTGGACCACAGCACGGCTCCTGAACACGATCCGGCCGCGCCTCCGCAGGAGTGGAACTGGAACGCCGCGCTCGACTGGGAACTGATGGCGGGGCGGGAGCTTTTCGTTTCGCTGCAGAGCTATCCCTACTCGGCGTGGCACCGCGAACGGGAGTATCCGCGCGGGATGAAACAGTGGCCGAGCGCGAAGGGCGGCGGCTTCCCGGACCTGAAAAAGTACGCCCGTTTCCTGCGGGAGAGCGCCGAACGTTATCGCGGCAGGATCCGGCACTACGAGATCGAGAACGAACCGAACGCATATGGAATGCCGGAGCATCCGGAGGATTACGCCGAGGTCTGCCGGACGGTTTACCGTACTGTGAAAGCGGTCGATCCCGACGCCCGCATCTACGGCGTCTGCGGCACCGGCAGTTTCCTGCCGTGGATGAAGCGGGCGCTGGCAGCCGGAGCGACGGGCAACTTCGACGTGCTCTCCTATCACACCTACACCACGCCGCGCCAGCCGGACCAGGCGAACCTGCGCCGTTTTCTCGGGGAGGTGCGGGAGGCGGCGCCTGCCGGAATCCGGCGTTTCAACTCCGAGACCGGCGTGCTTCAGGCGCTCCGCTACGAGGCGGACCGGCCGATTCCGCCGGAGACGGTGGCGCTGGCGGCGAAGGAGCGCCGGACCGGCTTCGTCTCCACGGCTTCATGGCCGGGCCGGGTTAACGACGAGTGGGAGGCTTCGGCTTCGATCGTTAAAAACGCGGTGATCAATCTGGCATCCGGTTCGGAGGGGTTCATCTTCTTCGGCTGGAACCCGGAGTGGCCGAAAGACGGTAAACCATGGACGGAGAGGGAGCCGGATTTTTCGCTGCTTTCAGCTACTCCGGCGGGTGAACGCACTCCGAGCCTGCTCAGTCTGGCCGTCGCGGTGCTGGCCGCGCAGTTTGAGAGCGCCGATCCCGGCAAGCCGTATCGCTGGCTGGATTCCGGCGAGGTGCGCGGCGCGCTTTTCAGTAAAGCGGCGGCGGGACGGGTCGCGGTGCTGTGGGCCGCGGATGCTGCGGCGGATGTGCTGGTGACCGCTCCGGGAAATGAGCTGGAAACGGTGAACGTCTTCGGTGAGCGCCGGATATTCCGCGCCGTGCCGGGGGCCGGACGGGACGGGCGGGGCGTGTTCCTGCTGCCGCTGACCACCATGCCGCGGTATGTGCATCTGGCGGATGGCGAATTGGAGGTGCTTTCCTCGCCGGTCAGCGCGGTCGAGGTTGAGAACATCGTCGGCGGGACGGGTTCCGTGGCTCTGACGCTGCTCAACACCGGCGACGAAGTCTGGAATGCCCGGCTTGAAGCGGGCGCGGTTCCGGGGCTTGTTGTTTCGCCGCGGGAAGAGGAGGTGGCAATCCGCCCCGGACGCCGCCGCAAGGTGAAGTTCGACTGTCGGCTGGAGGCCGGAGCCAAAGGAAGTGTATTTGAGCTGCCGGTCACGCTCCGGCTGCCGAACAATGTGGAACTGACCCGGGGCTGCCGGATCGGTGTTTCAGCCTCCGGCGCCGCCGGAGAAGTGCCGGAAAATTTTGTGCTTGCCGCCGGCGACGCGCTGGACGGCTTTGCCCCTGAACTGAAACTTGACCGGATTGAGCAAGCGGTGTTCGGCCGCCCCTCCGACACGGCTTCCATCCAGGAGGCGCACTTCTGGGGCGGTCCCGCCGAACTCTCCGGCGGTTTCCGGCTCGGCTGGAATCGCGAGGCGCTTTTTGTGGCGGGGCGGGTCCGCGATATTCACCCGAGGCTGCCGGAGGTGTGGCCGGGGGCGCTCGGCAGTTGCGTCGAGCTTTTCTTCGACTTCCGCACACCGGCGGAGGGGCTGGGGAAAGCGCAGTACGGCCGGAACGTCCTTCAGTTTCTGATCCTGCCGCCGGTGGCGGGAAAAACGAAACCGCAATTGTGGTGCCCGCAATTGCCGGAACTCCCGGCGGAGACGGTGCGGTTGTGCGGAGCAGCGCAGGATCGGCAGGAGTATTGGATCGGCCTGACCATCCCGTGGAAGCTGGTCCGCGCGGACGGCAATCCGCCGGAACGGTTCGGGTTTGACGCCGGAATCAACGGCTCTTTCGGCGATCGCGACGGGCGCAAGGCGCAGTTGATGCTGTTCGGCACCGCCCGGAACTTCTGCGACGCGTCGAAGTTCGGGATGATCCCGGTCGGGAAAGGACGGCGCGGGCAATGAGGGCGCAGTGGTTTTCCGAGGCGCGCTTCGGCATGTTCATCCACTGGGGATTGTATTCGATCCCCGGCGGCATCTGGTGCGGCAGGGAGATGTCGTACATCGGCGAATGGCTTCAGGCCTGCTTCCGCATTCCCAATCGCGAATACGGGGCATTGGCGGCGCGTTTCAATCCGGAGCGGTTCGACGCGGAGCAGTGGTGCCGCACCGCCCGCGACGCCGGTATGCGTTATCTGGTCTTTTCCGCCAAGCATCACGACGGATTCGCGATGTACCGCAGCCGGGTGGATTCCTATAACGTGGCTGATGCGACGCCGTTCGGCCGCGATCCCTTGGCGGAGCTGGCCGCCGCCTGTCCGAAGTACGGGCTGAAGCTGGGCATCTATTATTCGCAGGACCTTGACTGGCACCACCCGGACGGCGGCGACCCGGGACCGGAAAGCCCGAAGAATCACGGCATGTCGTGGGGGAACGACTGGGACTATCCCGCGCATCGCGGAAAACGGTTCCGGCGCTATTTCGAGGGAAAGGCGATTCCGCAGTTGACGGAGCTGCTGACCGGCTACGGGCCGGTCGGCATCATGTGGTTCGACTGCCCGCTGACGATTTCCCGCGAGGAGTCCGGTAGGATCGTGGAACTGGTCCGTAAACTCCAGCCGGACTGCCTGATCAACACCCGGATCGGGCATGGCTTCGGCGATTACGGCAGCTACGGCGACAACCAGCTTCCCGCCGCCCCCCCCGAAGGGATGTGGGAGACGCCCGGAACGCTGAACCGCACCTGGGGATTCAAGTGGAACGACCACGACTGGAAAACTCCGGGTGAAGTGCTCTCCTTGCTGGCTTCGCTGGCGGAGAAGGATACCAACTACCTGCTGAACGTCGGGCCGATGCCGGACGGCTCCTTTCCGCCGGAGACCGTCCGGGTATTGCGGGAGACAGGCAAGTGGCTGGAACGGTACGGCTTCGCGGTTTACGGCTGCGGCGCGAATCCCTTTCAATGTTCATTTGACTGGGGATATGTGACCGTGGAGCAAAGACCGGGAAAACGGACCCGGCTTCATCTGATCATCCGGGATTTCCGGCCGGAAATCCGGCTGTACGGTCTGGAGGAGGTGGTGGTCCGCTGCTGGGATGCGGCGGAGCCGGAATGTCCCGTCGAATTCGGGTGTTCCGGCGGCCGCTGCCTGACCATCCGCCTGCCGGAACGGCTGCGTGCCCGGCTTTTGCCCGTGGTGACGCTGGAGCTGGCGTGCCGGAACGCTCCGGCAGTCTGTACGGACCTCGTGCCGCTTGACCATGTCCTGCGGCTGCCTGCCGCGCGGGGCACGATCCGTCACGGGCAGCGGGAGGCCGCCGTGGAACCGGCGGAGCTTCGCGGCCTCGGCGCCGCCGGGGAACGTCATCCCGCCGTCAGTCACTGCTGTCTGGACCGGACCGGCAATCTGGCGGAGTGGCACAACCCCGCCGACCGGATCGAGTGGGAAGCGTACTTCCCGGAGGAGGGACGGTACCGGGTCGAAGTGGTCACCGTCTCGGGGATTCACGGCGCGGCGTGGAAAACCGGGCAGAAGGTGGAGCTGGCCGTCAGCGGCGACGGAGGCGCCGCGAACGTGCTGGTCGCCACCTTGAACGGCCGTCCCGACCCGTCTGCTTCCGACCGGTGTTATATACGCGGAAGCGCGGAGGCCGGCACGCTCTCCCTGAACGGAGCCGGGCGGCGGAAGATTTCGCTGCGGATGCTCGACTGTCCGGACCGGGAGGCGCTGGCCATGACGCTGGCGGAACTCCGGCTGGTCCGGCTGTGACTTCGCGAAGCGGCGTCCCTATTCCCGGGGAGCGGGGAGCTGCTTCTCCTTGAGCGCGCGGGCGACTTCTCCGGCGACGAGTTCGGCGCCGGCGCGGTTGAAGTGGGTGCGGTCGGGCTGCTGTTCGGGCGTGACATAGAAGAGTTCGGCGCTCTTTTCCGGGCCGTACTTTTCCAGCGCCGCGACGGTGGCGTTGTAGAGATCGATCACCGGAGTGCCGGTTTCGGCGCCGACCTTGCGGACCGCTTCGGGATAGCCGCCGAGGGTGTTGCGGACTTTCGCGCCGTCGAAGATGCGCCGGGCGACCGGAGTGCAGAGGACGACTTCGCCCTTGCGTTCGCGTACGTCGGCGATGAAACGCTTCAGGTGCTCCTGATAGCTGCCGTCGGCCGGAGCGTAGCGTTCGGGGGAATCCTTCTTCTGGTCGTTGTGGCCGAACTGGATCAGCACGAGATCGCCGGGCGAGAGCTGCGCCAGAAGCTTCTCCCACCGTTTTTCAGCGACGAAACTTCTGGTGCTGCGCCCGCCGACCGCGAGGTTGATGACCCGCACATCGGGAGGGCAGAATTTCTGAAGCATCTGCCCCCAGCCGGCCCGGTCTCCCGCGCGGTTCCAGTTTTCGACCGTGGAATCCCCGGCGATGAAAATTTTGCGCGTGGTGTCCGGTTTCAGGGCGAGGTTGCTGAAGACGACGTTTTTGCCGACGGCTCCGGCCATCGGCTGAACCCGGCATAATACGGCCATCGCATCGGCGTCGCCGGTGTCGAAGAAGAGTTCAAGCCGCTGCCTGCCGCCGGGGGCGGTCGGAGAATTCAGCGAGGCGAACTCCTGTTTGTCCTTGTTCAGCTTGACGTTGAGGTAGGCGATGCCGGGCTGATCGCTTTCCACGTCAGCGCTGAACACCAGCTTCGTGTGCGGCGCGGCGGCGAAGTACTGGACGAATGCGCCGTGCGAGCCCTTTTCCTTGAGGACAGTCATCTTGAGTTTGCCGTCCTCCAATCCGGTCTGAACGACATCCGGGTAGGCATTCCGCCAGTGTTTTTCCCCTTCGGAGAAATCCAGATTCCGGACCTTCAGTTCCGCCGCCGTCAGGCAGCCGGACAGCATTGCGAGGGAAAACAGCCAGTTGAGTTTCATAAAACCGATCCTTTCCTGTTAGGTGAAACAAAAAGTGATAATCTGACACAGTCACAATGTAATTATACAATATTTCATGTCAAAACGCAAGAGGTAATTCCCAGGAAAATTGATTTTTCATGGAGCGATTGTATCGAAACCGGTGGATTTCGCAGCGGGGATAGTGAAAAGGCCAATCGGGAAAATGGGGGGATGTAACCGTTTTGCCGGAATTGCAGAGAAAAAGATACAGATGGAGGATGAAAAGATATTTTCATTCCGGATTTCTAAAATATTTGTTCCGGGGGCTGGAATTTTGGGAAAATCGCGTTATCTTAATCGTATATCCTACAGTTTTCCGGACGGCTCCGCCGATCCGGGCAACCCATCAGTAAAGAGGTGTAATCATGGCAAAGATGGCGAAAGCTGCGGTGCTGGTCGCTCCCGGCAAATTTGAAATCAAGGAATTCCCGATTCCGCCGATCGGCGACGATGAGATGCTGGTCAAGGTGGAAGGGTGCGGCGTCTGCGGCACCGACGGCCATGAATATAAACGCGATCCTTTCGGTCTCTGCCCGGTGGTGCTCGGTCATGAAGGTTCGGGCGTGATCGAAGTGCTCGGCAAGAACATCACCCATGACTCCGCCGGTCTTCCGGTCAAGGTCGGCGACCGGATCGTGACCTGCGTGATCCCGTGCGGCCAGTGCAGCGCCTGCCAGAATACTCCGGCGCGCACCAACCTCTGCGAGCATTGCGGCGTGTACGGCCTGTTCCCGGACGACGATACCCACCTGAACGGCTACTATGCCGAGTATTTGAAAATCCGTCCGAATTCGACTTTCTTCGTGGTGAACGGTCTTTCCCTCGACCAGCGCATGCTGATCGAACCGGCGGCGGTTGCGGTCCATGCGGTCGAGCGCGCCAAGACCACCGGGCTGCTGAACTTCAACACCAAGGTTCTGGTGCAGGGCTGCGGCCCGATCGGACTGATGGTGCTGGCGGTGCTGCGCACGATGGGCATCGACAATATCATCGCGGTGGACGGCAACGACAACCGCCTCGAACTCGCCGGAGAGATGGGCGCGACCCATACCTTCAACTTCACCAAATATGCGAAGTTCGAGGATATGCTTGAGGAAGTGAAGAAGGATACCGACGGCCTCGGCGCCGGATTTGTGTTCCAGTGCACCGGCGTTCCGGCGGCGGCCGCGAATGCGTGGAAGATGGTCCGCCGCGGCGGCGGTCTCTGCGAAGTCGGCTTCTTCCTGCCGAGCGGCACCTGCACGATCGATCCGCACTACGACCTCTGCAACAAGGAGGTCACCGCGGTCGGTTCTTGGGTCTATTCGCCGCAGGATTATCCGATCGCGTTCGCGTTCCTGCGCCGCGCGGCCGGAATCGGCCTGCCGATGGAAAAGCTCGTGACCCACCACATCCCGCTGGAGAACATCCAGGAGGCGCTGGAGGTCAACGTGAATATGAAGGGCATCAAGGTCGCGGTGGTCGTCGAATAACGCGATCCGTCTTTTGATCCATTGTCCGGCGCAGGCCCCATCGGGAACCGCGCCGGATTTTTGTGTAACCGGAGAGAAGAGATGTTTACCGAGTTTCTGGTCAGGATATTTGTGAAAGAACCGGAGAATACCGGCAATCTGAAAGTGCGCCAGGCATACGGCGAACTGGGCGGAATGGTCGGTGTCGCCTGCAATGTGGCGCTGTTCGCCGCGAAGATGACGGTCGGGCTGATTTCCGGCAGCATTGCGGTGCTGGCCGACGCGGTGAACAACCTCTCTGACGCCGGCTCTTCGGTGGTGGCCCTGATCGGCTTCCGGATGGCGGCCAAACCGGCTGACGATGAACATCCCTTCGGCCACGGCAGGCTCGAATATGTGGCCGGGCTGGTGATCGCGGTAATCATCATCGCGGTCGGCATCGACTTCTTCAAGAGTGCGGCGGAGCGGATTTTTCACCCGGTTGAAACGGTGGTTTCCAACTGGGGGATGCTGGCGGTCGCGCTGGCGATTCCGGTGAAGTTCTGGATGTTCCTCTTCAACCGCAAACTGGGGAAAAAGATCGACTCCACCGTGCTGCAGGCGACGGCGTTCGACAGCCTGAGCGATATTCTGACCACCTCCGTGGTGCTGGCGTCGGCGGCGGTGTCGCGTTTCACCAGCTTCCCGGCGGACGGTTACGCGGGTGTCGCGGTGGCGGTGCTGATCATTCTCGGCGGCATCAAGGTGGTGCGGGACACGGTCAATCCGCTGCTGGGCGAGTGCCCGGACCGCCAACTGGTCGAGGAGTTGGAGCGCAAGATGCTGGAAAATCCCGACATCTGCGGCGTTCATGACTTGATCCTGCACAACTACGGTCCCGGCCGGTATTTTGCAACTGCCCACGCCGAGGTGAATTCCGACTGCGATCCGGTGAAGATTCACGATTCGCTGGAACGGACGGAGCGGGAGGTGGCGCTGGCGCTGCCGGTCCAGCTCACTTTGCATTGCGATCCGTTCGACCGCGACGACCCCGAATACAAGTCGTGGCGGCTGGCGACGGTGAACGCCGCAGAATCGATCGACCCGCGGTTCCGGGTCTATGACTTCCGGATGGCGAAAACGGCGCATTGCCGGCATCTGCGCTTCAATCTGCTGGTGCCGCGCAATTATGCGCTGAGCAACCGGGAGTTGCGTGAGCGGATACAGACGATCCTGCGGGAACGCGATCCCGGAGTGAAGGTCTCGCCGGTGGTGGAGAATACCTTTGTCTGACAACGCGGACCGGCGGAGCCGTCCGGAAAAAACTGCAGGATATGCGATTAGAACAACGCGGTTTCTCCGAAATTCCAGCCTCGGAACAGATATTTCAGAACACTTGATATCCGTAAAAGGGGCAAAATGACCGGGGGCGTTTCGCGTATCAGAAACGGATAACGCTGATGCCGTTGCGGGTGACGACCTGTTCGGCTGCCCAATCAGGCGGAAGCGGCTTTTTTTTGAGATTCCGCAAGGTGATGAACAGGCGGCTTCCGGGATGACTGGCGGCGAGCAGCTTGTCCGTTTCCTCTTCCTTATACCAGCGTGAGGCATATTCCGGATAGTTGTTCAGCCCGTATTGAAGTTCTCCGGGCTTGCCGATCAGCACGAGATCGGTTCGTTTCAGAAGCCAGGCTGTCGCCTGAAGCGTGCCGCGGTCAACCAGGATGATGTCGCCGCGCCGTACCGGTATTTCCTCCAGGCACTGCCGGATGCCGACGGCCGTCGCTTTGTCGCCGAGGGCGATATCCGGGACGGCATTCAACCCGAATACGATCGCCGGGGCCATGCCGAAGAGAAAGACGGCGGACTGCACCGGCGCCGTCCAGCGGCGGCTGCGTATCAGTGCGACTCCCCACGCCAGCAAGGCCAGCAGCGTCAGGTACGGGAAAAGATTCCATTTGCCGTAGAGCTCGGGCAGGGCGGGAATGAACCGCCAGACGATCAGGCCGACGGTTGCGATCACGGCAAGGGCGGCCAGCAGCAGGCCGAGGCTTTTGAAGGTGATGTCGAGAATTTTCCGGGCGGAGCCGGGGCGCAGCCGGAAGGCTTCGAGCGTACCGGCGGCGATCAGGGCGGCCAGCGGCGGGAAACAGGGCAGAATATAGGTGCCGAGCTTACAGCTTGAAGCGGAAAAGAGCAGGAACGGGAGTACTGCCCAGCAGAGCAGGAAACGGTACAGCGGTCGGCGGAACAGTTCGCGTTTCCAGCCCATCCAGGCTGCGGCGCAGTAGAGGCCGGCAGGCAGCATCCCGCCGAGCAGGACCGGGATAAAGTACCAGAAGGGTTCCGGGTCCCGGTCGTAGGTATTGCCGGTGAACCGGTTGAAGTGCTCCTCCTCGATGAAGTAACGCCAGAAGTCCGGTTCCTGGTGGTGGATCGCCAGCGCCCACGGCAATGCGACCAGCAGGGCCGCGGCGAAAGGAAGCCACGGATAGACGAAAATCTTTTTCCACTCCTTCTGCCAGAGCAGGAAAGGGACGATCACTACGGTCGGAACCGCGAAAGCCAGCAGCCCCTTGAGCAGGAAAGCGGCTCCGGCGGCAGCTCCGGCGGCGGCCAGCCATGCCATGGTCGCCATCCGGGTTCGCGCGCTCCAGGCGAAATAGAAGAAACCGATGGTCAGCGTCAGCGCCGCCGTGAGCTGGCTGTCGAGCACGGCGAAGGTGCCGACACCGTAGACAAGGCCGCAAAGCAGATAAATCCCGGTCGCCAATACCGGCAGATGGGGATCGGAGCTGTTCGTTTTCAGCAGCCCGAAGAGTAGCAGCGCGGTGATGCCGACGGCCAGCGCGGAGGGCAGGCGCAGCGCGAATGCGTTTTCACCAAAGTATTTGAAGCTTAATGCGGTGAGTTGATAGCCCAGCGCCGGTTTTTCAAAATAGCGGACATCGACGAGCTTCGGAGTGATCCAGTTGCCGGAGGCGAGCATTTCACGGGGAATTTCCGCATACCGGAATTCATCCGGCCGGATCATCTGACGGCTGCCGAGCGGCAGGATATAGGTTGCCAGGTAAAACAAGATCAGCAATGTGACCGGAAGGCGTCTGGAATCAAAAATCTTCAAAAGCATCTGTTATCCTTGACTATGTTGGTTTATTTCATTAATATAGCATGGAAAAAGATTCAGGAGGTGGCCGTTTGATTAAAGTTTCGTCATCTTCGTCTTTTGCCGCCACCGCGGCAGGGTGACGAGGAAAGTCGTTCCCCGGTTGACTTCACTCTCCACTTCGATGGTTCCTCCGGCAACGGAAACGATCGCCTTGACCAGACTGAGTCCCAGACCGTTGCCCGGCAGGCTCCGGCTGGAATCGGAACGGTAAAATCGTTCGAAAATATGAGACCGGGCTTCCGGCGGTATTCCGCAGCCGGTATCGCTGATGCGGAGCGTGAATTCCGAATCGCCGGGTTCCAAACGGACGGAAACCGTACCGCCGGACGGAGTGAATTTGATCGCGTTGTCCAGCAGATTGGCCAGCAGCCGCTGGTATTTCACTTTGTTGCCGCAGGCGGAAAGCGGTTGTGCCGGAAGCTCCTGATGCAATGTAATCCCCTTATCCTCGGCCACTGTGGAAAAAAGTTCCAGTACCGCGGCGGTGAGGGCGGTCAGGTCAAGATCATCAAAGTCATCCTGGGCAATGCCGGATTCGGTCTGAGTAATCTCCAGCATGGTATTGATCATAGTCAGCATTTCGGCACACTCTTCGGCTACATCGCCGGCCAGTTCCGAGCTGTCTTCGGGATTGAGCACGGCTAATTCGGCTTTGCCCCGGATGCGGGTGATCGGAGTGCGCAGATCATGGGCGATGTTGTCGGAGATTGTTTTCAGTTCCTTCAGTAATTTTTCGGTGTTGGCTGTCATGTTATTGAAGGCGTCGACCAGATTGTCGATCTCTTCGCCCTCATCGCCATGCCCGACCCGCAGCGAAAAATCTCCGGCTTCGATTTTCCGCGCCGCGCAGGTGACCCGGTCCACGCCCCTGATGAATTTGCGCGCCAGCAGCCAGCCGGCCCATGAACCGATCAGCAGCATCAGCAGCACCATCGAATTGAAGATGAAGACCAGGCTGGACAGATTCTCCTGAATATCCATCAGACTGTAGCCGATGACCAGGATATTGCCGTCGATCAGCCGTTGGTTCAGCACGCGGATCGGAGCGCACTTGCCGGAGAGAGTGGCAAACCAGCGGGAACAGCGGTATTTCGCAAAGTCCTGTCCGGTAAAAAAAGGCAGCAGCCGCTCCCGGAAGTCGGACCGGGCCAGAACCCTGCCGTTTTCGGAGAGCAGCAGGAAGAATATCTGGTTTATGCCTTCTCCGTAAGATTCGCTGTTGAATTTATGATTCATAACCGCGGCCCGGTCGACCAGCGTGAGTTCCCGGACCCCTATGGTCAGCGAAGGCCACCGGACGATGAATTCCTGAAGCCGGTTGCCGGCGGTGCCGATCAGCAGATAGTGGCCGTGGTTGCGGGAACCGTGGTAGGCGGCGAACAGCGGCTTCCAACCCGCTATTTTCTGGCCGACCACAGCGAACACGTCCGGCGGCACCTGGTCGAAGTTGAGGGCGACCGAAGCGGCCGCAAACTCGTCGCCGGTCAGGTATTCATATTCGAATTCCTGAACGAAAGTCAGCAGCTTCTGATCGATGGTGTTATAAAGGTGGTTGCGCTGGTAGAGATAAACCGCGGCGAAGCAGAAACAAGTGGAAACTGCGAAGAGCAGGGCATAGCCGAGGGCGACTTTGAACTTCACCGTCCGGAAAGGAGGGCGGTCACTCCAGAACATACCCGAAGCCCCGGACGGTACGGATCAATTTGCGTGCAAATGGTTTATCTATTTTTTCGCGCAGCCGGCAGACCCGTGATTCAACGATATTGGTCCGGGTGTCGAAATGGTATTCCCACACATGTTCCATAATGGTGTTTTTGGAGACGACGCGCCCCTTGTTGCGCATCAGATATTCGAGCAGCTGGTATTCCAGCGGCTGCAGCTCGATCCGTTCACCGCCCCGGACCACCTTGCGGCTGATCAGGTCGAGGGTCAGGTCCTCTGCTGTCAGCACTGTCGGTTCCGCGGCGCAGCTGGCGCGGCGTAATTGCGCGTGTACCCGTGCGATCAGTTCCGCCATGGAAAACGGCTTGGCCAGATAGTCGTCGCCGCCTTTTTCCAAACCGGTGATTTTGCTTTCCACCGAATCCTTGGCGCTGAGCACGATGATCGGCAACTTGAGCCCGGCGGCACGGAGCTCCTCAATCACGGTGAAACCGTTCAGTTTCGGCAGCATCACATCGATCACTGCCGCGTCGAAAGGGGCGCTCTTGGCTTTGAATAGACCGTCAAGTCCGTCGGCGGCATGACAGGTCTCGAATCCCGCCTGTTGGAATCCCTTGAGTATAATCTCCGCCGTCTTGGCGTCATCTTCGATCAGCAGAATCCTCATGGAGTTCATTCCCGGGTTGCAATTGCTTCCATTCTTTATTTCAGTAATATATCATGAATTTCCGGGGACGCAATAGACGGAGTGTTTGCGTTTTATTATTTTATGCTGCGTACAAGTTTCTTGAACCGGGACGCGGCGTTATTTTTCAAGGCAGTACGGCGCTTGGCTTCCGTCATGACAGATATTTTTTGACAGTGCGCCGGTCCAGCCCCGCGAATTCAGCGACCGCCTGGCAACTGCCGAGGCGGTTGTAGCCGCGCCTGAGATAGAGGCGCAGCAGCTCTTCCCAGGTAAGATCGGTCCGGTCCAGTGCGGTTTCGAGTTCTCCGGTTTCCTGCGTGGCCGCCGGAGTGTATTCTCCCCGGATCACCAGATTGCGCACACACTGCTCAAGCTCGCGCACGTTGCCCGGCCACGGATAAGAGGCGCCGAGGTGCCGCCGAATCCACCTGACCGCCTCCGGAGTGAAACGGGCGGCCTCCTGATGCCCCAGAATCCGTTCCGACAGGATTGCCACGAAGTGTTCAAGCTCCCGGTCGTCGCCGGAAACCAGTTCGCGCAGCGGAACCGTGCTGACCGTATCGGCGCAGAGCCGGTAATAAAGATCGTTGCGGAAAGTTTTTGTGCGGCATGCTTCGCCGAGGTCGCGATTGGTCGCGGCGATGATTTTCCCCCGGAATTCCAGCAGCCGGTTGTCGCCGAGCCGCTGGAATTTGCGGCTTTGCAGCACCCGCAGCAGTTTCACCTGGGTTTCCGGCGGAATTTCACCGATCTCATCGAGAAAGACGCTGCCGGACTCCACGCAGCCTTCAAAGTAGCCGATTCGGTCGCCGGTCGCGCCGGTGAAAGCTCCCTTGCGGTGGCCGAACAGCTCGGATTCGATCATGGTCTGGGGCATGGCCGAAAGCTGCACCGGCAGGAAGCACGCGGTATAAGGATAGGCGAAGCGGCAGGTTTTCGCGTCGAACGGGATATATTGCGACAGCGCGATCGCCCGGGCCACCAGTTCCTTTCCGGTCCCGGATTCGCCGGTGATCAGCGTGGTGATGCCGTTCATCTTGTCGTAGAGCACACGGAAATAACGGTCGATGTCGTGGCTGAAAATCGATTGCCAGATCGCGGCGCGCAGGCCGCCTGCCGCCAGCGTTCCGCCGACGATGAAGCTGAAAATATGGTGAAAGGCGCGGTGAATCTGAAAGAAAATCGCGAAGCTGCGCTCCGGTTCGTAGCGGAAGGAGGTTTTGCGTCCGGGATAGGCGGCAAGTTCGAGAAAATCCCGGGCGAAGTCACGGTAGACCGGATATTCCGTTTCATCCGGAAACTGAACCATCCGCTCCGTCATCGGTTGACGGTATTTTTCAAATAGATGATAGATCACCACCGCGTCGTACAGCTTGTCTTCGGCCGGAGTGGCGGAGAAACCGGTGCGTCCGGTGCGTTTTCGCAGTTCTTTCGCCCAGTGGGTGGCCAGTTCGCCGATCGCCCGCACCGCTGCGCGGGTTCCGTTGGAACCGGAGTGCATGTTCCAGACATCGTCGGAAGCCGGTCGGGAGGAACCGAGGATCGTCTCCTCCAGTTTGATCCGCTCCGGCGCGAATGGATTGATGAAATTAAGCCTGCCCAGCGCTTCCAGACGCGCCCCTTCCTGTGCCGTGAACATCGCCATGTCGCCTATCCTTTCCTTGGAATGGCGTTAATATAGCATGGTGTACATTGTGTGTCAATCGTATGTGCATTTTTTGTTGATGATTGAAAAAGAATGAGTTTGCCTTATTTGCGGTATAATGCTTTGAATGCCAATTGATTATGCGATCGGATGACGACTTGGCACGGCATTTGCTTTTATTACGGCGGGAATCATCCCGAAACAGAAAGATACCATGTATAGGTGACAAACGATTGCCGGAGTAAATAGTAAAGAACTCCTTTGTCGAGTAACTTTG
>ENA-UEQM01000170-UEQM01000170.1-human-gut-metagenome-genome-assembly--contig:-NODE-170-length-46183-cov-6.279725_pt1 | contig 46183 bp, 39 predicted proteins | sample MGYA00242948_ERZ507948 | MGnify/ENA primary metagenome ERZ507948 (study PRJEB26167, sample SAMN06115440) | human gut metagenome | host: Homo sapiens | place: China:Hubei | collected 2015-07-28 | study... | reverse complement strand
CGCGGTAATCCGCATTACCGGATTTTTAAGGATTTGTATGCGCGATGTTGAACCATAACGCTATCAAAACAGAATTTGGGAAGGAGGTGTTTTGAAAACATCATTGGAGGCGTATGTCTCAAAATCGGGATTTTTGAATCAGTTTCAGCTTTTTTTGTAAAACCGGCCATGCAGGTCGGTGAATAACGAAAATTGACGGAAGCCGAGACAAAAATCAGAACTGAAAACACCGGAAAATCCGGCAAAAAAACAACGTTTGAATCCGCATGAAAAACACATGGACAAAATTTCACGGATTCAGGAATGAGTCATACATTGCGACTTTTTCTCAATAGCGTGTGGAAACAGCTGGATTTAGGAAAACTTAGAAATGAACTTCGCCGTTTTTCCATCGTTAGACAAGAAATCTTGGAAAAATTTCCTGATGTCGGCTCGGCAGACATCTTTCCGACTATTCAACGCATTCCAGAATTTGTGGGCCGTTTTAATGCATACGAGCATTTATATTTTTTTCAGAGAACGGTGTAATCTTAGACTGTTATTGTTGGTGCTATAATTTAATGAAAATGCAAGATAAGCAGAAAAAATTACTCTTTTGAGCTGTAAACGCTCTGCGTGGTGCATGGTAAAGTTCAAAGATACCAGAAAGCCGGAGACGGAATGTTTTTTTCCCAATTATAAGCTCGTTCTTGTCAAATATTGCCAAAGAACCTTTTTCAGTTACTATGCAAACGGAACCGTATTCCGACCGGAGCGGAGGTGGAAGCGATTGCGTTTTCGCTGCACGGCGACTGGAGGATATCTTCTTGCGCATCCGCCGCTGTCCGGTGAAGCTGATTCCGGAATATGGAACAAGCAGTCTGTCGCAATAAAACGGACGCAGCGAATTCCACAACTCTGAAATGCACAGCTCCATACCTCAGACGTAGAAGTATGGTTGACTGCTGTCGGACCTTCAATGCCATAAGTTTTGATTGTTCCGTATCGGGCGAGATGATCCGGCAGAGAACTGTCACCGCTGTCGCTGCTTCAGGCGACCGGCAGGCCGAACATGGTTGGAAGCGGGAAAGGGCCGTTTTACTCGGAACTGCGCGTTCCGGCTTTCGTGTAAAGGGGATCGTCGGTCCACCCTTTCTCTGTAGACGCCGGGAAATAGGTGCGGTTGCGTTTTTCTCTGGAAAAACGGGTGAAAAGCACCCTCTTTTCCGGATGTGTTTGGTTCGGAATTCTGCAGGAGACAGCAATTCCTTCTGCTCCGGGGGCGAAGGGACGAGCATTGTCGATTTCCAGCAGATCAATGTCGTGACCGTTAAGGCCGTTGGGTTCCAGCTCCACTCCGTAGACCAGCGGCCCCCGCATCAACGCAATTCGCCCGGTCTGAGCCATCGTGCCGCGGATCTGACAGACCGGCATGGGTAATTCAAGTTGAACTGTCGTCTTTCCGACGGTTAATGGCAGATGGTACCAGCCGGGAACGGCGGTTTGCCCCTGAACTGTCGCATTGGTACACCACCCCGGTATGCGCAGGGTAAGCTGGAATGACTGGTCCGCTGTAATCGAAAACTTCACCTCTTCGGATTCCGGGTAGGAGGTGTTTTGAATGATTTCCAGACCGGGAAGTGCAAGTCTGGATTCCGTGTAAAGATTCACTGCGATGCCGTCTGATGTCCTGAACCAGATTGCGTCCGGTATTTCAAACATCATCCGGCGCAGGTTGTTGGGACAGCAGTATGTTTCATGTTCATACCATTCGCCCGGTTCGTTGAATGGAATAAAATATCTCTGGCGGAGGCCGTCTTCGGATTGAGCACCGAAAAATGCGTTGTACAGAACTCTTTCGTAAAGATCGCCATAACGGGAATCCGCTTCGAATTCAAGCATTTTTGCACTGCATCGCAGGAGATAGGCCGAAGCACAGGTTTCTCCCCACTTCCCGAGGCCGATTTGAGTGGAATCCCAGATTTCTCCCCAGTTGAATCCCCCGGAACAGGATCCGGAGATCGAGGAGTAATCACTGAATATACGATGATACAACTCCTTTGCCCCCCCGACTGCCACGGCTGTGCCGCAACCTGTCATCCGGCAATATTGAAGCTGGGCCAGAACACGGGCAATCCAGGTATATACATGTGCTGTTCCGCAAGGGGCTCCCGTCCGGTCGTAACAGTCAATGGAGGATTCGATTTGAAGGGCCTTGCGGCAAAAATCCAGAAAACGCGGATCGCCAGTTTCCCGCCAGAGCATCAGAAAAGCGGTTTCCAGCCCAATGGTATTCCCGGTCCGGCGGTTGAGAAGAAATTCTCCCAGGCGCAATGCCGTATGCAGAGAATCCTGATTGTGAAATTTCTGATGGTCAAGCACAAGTGCTTGAATCATATATGCCTGATCATGATTATCCCAGAATCCGGGTTCCTGGGAGAAGATGGTAATTGCTCCATCAATGCTCTGCAGTGTGGAAAGCTCTTTCAGACGGGATATTTTGAATTGTTTCATCTCATCGCCGCCGATATTGTGCACTGCAGCTTTGACGACCGCGTCAAGAAGCATCCCGTATCCGGCAAAACCGCCGGGGAGATCAGGAATGGCGCGGCGATGCCGAAAATGGCGCACAAATACATTCTCTACATCAAGATGCCTTAAAATTTTGGCGGCGGTCAAATCCATGCGGTGGCGGATTTCGCCGCCTGTTTGTACTGCCTCCGGTGGTACGGGGAAAAGGATACTGTTCATTTTTCTTTGTCCTTCTGCGGATCGCACTGAGTATATGTGATATTCCGAATCGAATTGGACACGGATTCCTCTTGATGATCTCTATTCTAAAGATAACTCATCGGTCCTGACGACGACGTGCCAATTCCTGTTTGATGGTTTCCACCCGGCTTGCCGTCAATGGATAACAGGCCATCAGCAGCATACTCAGCAGAATGCCGCCGGTAGGAATCAGAACCATGCACAGACGCATCCGATAGATGGTTTCCATCGCCTGTTCAGGCAGGGAAATTACAAAACCGGTCCAGAGGAGCAACACGCCGGACAGTGCTGCAGAACCGGTTACGCCAACTTTCAGAAACCAGCCGTAGATTGCCCCAAGCATCGCTTCTCTCCGCTTGCCGGTCCTCAGCTCATCCTGATCGCAGATGTCCGCCAGCATGGAGTCTGTCAGCATCAGCACACAGGTGAATCCGGGGCCGAGCAAGCCCTGCATGATCAATTGCAGATAAGGAGCGGCCGGTGTCATGAACCACCATGCGGAAAGTGCGGCCACCTCTGCAATCCCCATCGACAGCAGATAGGGAATCTTCTTGCCGAATTTTTTACTCAGGAATACAATAACCGGAATCGACACCAGCGAACTGACCTTCCACAGCGTTCCTGCCAATCCTGTCATTACGGCTACCGCGTTTTTATCGTAGTCAAATACGTAGCAGACATTCAGAAAGAATCCGATTCCGCTTACGACAAACACGCTTAGAAACATGATGGAAACGGAACTGACCAGAAGAACGAAAGGACGCAATTTCAGCGATTCCCGGATTCCCTGCAGGATGGGAACTTTCTCCTGTACTGCAATCCGGTGATCATATCGTTCCCGGCAATAGAATACCGGAATCAGGCAGGAAAACAGAATCAGAACCGCAACGGCAATGCTCAGCACTCTGACTCCTTCAATCGGACCGGCGAATATCGGGCGTGTGATGAACCAGTAGCACCAGGGCAGCAGAAAACCGCCGATACTTCCGACCACCGCTTTGCAGGCGAACAGGGAGGTACGTTCGTTGTAGTCGTTGCTCATTGCATAACCGAATCCGTTATACGGTACTAGAAACAGGGTGTTGCCGGTGTAGAACAACACAGAAAGCACGATCAGATACCACGTCATCGCGACGGCTCCCCAATGGACCGGAACCAGCCAGATCCCGATAAAGCCTGCCGCACTGACCGCCGCCCCGAGAAGCATGAAAGGTTTTCGGCGTCCCCATCTGGAGCGGAAATTATCCGACAGCGATGCCACCAGCGGATCACTGATTGCATCCCATGCCCGGGGTACCGCCATAGCGTAACCGGTCAAATCCGGAGAAACATGCAGCGCCAGATTGTAAACCGGATTGATCAGATTCTGCAGAATGTTATTCATGATCAGATCGTTCAGCGCGCCAAACGCATAGGCGGTCTTCTCCCGGGCGCTGATCCGGGCGGGGGCCGGATCAGCGCCCGGGGCGGGTGAGTTGCAGGCTGCCGAATGAAAAAGCGTTGTGTCGGAGAGGCCGTTCAGGTCAGGCATAAATGCCCTCCCGCCGCCAGATATCCAGCATCATTTCGTAACGGTCGAGCGCCAGTCCTGTATAAATGCAGTTGCTGGTGCTGAAAATATAACCGTAGTCAGGCATGCCGTGCTTCAATGCGTATTGGACAGACGCGGTCAATTCTTCCGCCGTACCGGTTTGCAGGCTTGCGCAGTTGACGTTGCCGATCAGGCAGAGCCGGTTGCCGCAGCGGGATTTTACTTCGGCGATATCGACACCGCCTTGCGGATCGAGGCTGTGCAGTGCGTGCGGATTAGCCTCGACCAGCATATCCAGAATCGGCATGATATTCCCATCGGTATGTTTGATGGTGTAAAACCCCTGTTCCCGATAGGCGGCAATCAATTTCTTAAGGTAGGGGAAGATAAATTCCTCAAACTGTTCCGGAGCCAGAAACGGATTGGTATTGAAGCAATAATCCGAGCAAAGGCAGAACCCGTCCAGGATTCCCCAGGAACGCATTGTTTCCGTCAGCGCGATCTGCTCATCAACCATGCGTTCCGCCTGATCCTTCAGTCCTTGCGCATCTTCGAACATACGGCAGACGAATTCCATGACCCCGTCGCCGGAGGGCAAAGCGTAAGTCGCGTCACCGTGCGCGAGCAGAGCGTATTCATCGCCGCTGAGTTCCCGGATCCGTTCCATACAGCGGCGATTGGTTTCCATATCCCAACCGGAAACTCCGTGGTAAAGAATTCCCGCGTGTTGATACCGTCTGGCGGTGTCGATATACAGGCGGGCTATTTCATCGATATGAAGTGTTTGTTCCGTCCGGCTCATCTGCTCCCATTGTGCGTAATGGCGCTGGGAGGGATGCAGTTTGCCGAATGCTTCCATCGTCAAAAAGAAAACCAGTTCGAAATGTGGAACCAGGCCGGTGATCGGACGACGTTCCAGTGCGGCGATGAATTTTTCCCGTTCTTTCATGAGGAATCTTTCTGTTAATTTGAAAATATCAGTTGGTACGTCAGGATCTTCCACGGCGCTGCATTCAATTCAAACTTCCGAGCGGCATTTTGCAATTCTCCATGCGTGGTTTCATCCAGATTCAACTCCTGCAGTCTGGCAGGAGCCGATAATGTTAACCGTCCGGCTGCGGGGCGATCGCTCAGATTGACTACCCGCAGGACAACTGAGTTGCCAGCCCCATCCTGCGCAGGTTTCAGCGCGCCGAAACTCAGTTCCCCATCGAGGGCGATCCAGGTTTCCCGGCCGGGCAGTTCTGCCACGGCCGTCTGTGCAAGCATATAGGAAATGGGGGCGGAACGATAACGGAGCAGTTGCCCATAGAGTTCGGCGAAAGAGGTGTCTGGGGAAACGACAGAGAAGCGATATTCGAAATGCAACATTCTTTCGAGCTGACAATCGCTTTCCCCATCCGTCCCGACGGTGCGCCGAAATGCCCGGTAGAGGGTGAAGAACATTTCGCCGTTTTCCCAGTTCGGGCAGCTCATTTCATGCAGGCCATACTTTGCCAGAAAGGCAATACCGCCTTGTTCATCCCGTTTTCCGGCGATGCCGGAAAAGTTTTTTTCCAGCGGTTCGGATTCCTGCCAGGGTTCGCTCTCGTTTCCGGTGGCACGCCCTGCGGGACGTGTCAGAAATGTATAATTCTGATAGGCGAAATAATCTCCCGGAATACCGCTTGCCATGGAAAGGCGCACGCGGCAGTCCCGCACCGTGTTGAGCACTGTGGTTTGAACGTTGACGAAATCGTCCTCTGCTCCCAGAGAAATCCGGCTGGTCACGGTGAGGGTGGCATACTCTGTACTTTCCGCGATGCCGTCGTATGTTTCGTGTATTGTACCGGTATAGGTCAACTCGCGGGGCAATTCAAATTTCCGGACGACTTCAAAGACGGTGAGAACCGGCCCATCTTCCTTGACCGACACACTGCAGCCGCTCAGTGATTGGGCCAGCTTTCTGCCGCCGACGGGCTGCACATGATTCCAGCCATCGCCGATTTCGCGGTCGATGAAGATGTCGTTGAGGCAGGAGTACACTCTCCCGAAACGCAGATCCTGCAGGTCGAATGTGCCATCGGCATTGATGGAAAGCAATACTTTGCCGTTGGAGGCGCTCCGTCTGGATTGAAGCTGGCCGGTGAAAAAACGCACTTTATCCTGAACCGCTTTCACCTGAATGCGACTCCAGCCGCATGCGGCAAGTCTGGTCCGGAACTGAACCGGGTAACAATCGTAGCTGCGACTGTCATGGCGGTAGAAATTCCGCATCTGATTGTGCCGGATCCGTTTCAGTTGATAGGGAAGTTCCCGGCCGGATTTATCATAGAGCCGGAAGTTGTTGACCCACTCATATCCAAAGCCGTCCGCACCTTTCCGGGGATAAGGGGAATCGCCCGGGAAGCGCAGTTCCGCTTCGATGAGTTCGTCACGCTCGAACGGAAGCGGATTGTAAATATTCAGCAGATAGTTTCCGTCGGGATCCGCTTCGGATGGCGGTTCTTCAATCATCAGGGTGCGGGCATCCTTGGTTATGGAGTGACCGGTTATCCGGGCGCGATCCTGCAGAATCATATCTTCCGAAAACGTGTCGCAGATTTGATTGATCTCCTCAAAACGGGTGTGCATCTGCCGGCTGACGGCATCAACAGCGCAGCCGCAGATGGAGTCGTGAGCCTGATTTTTGATGAATTGTTTCCAGTTATGATGCCAGAAGGGAAACAATTCCGGGCGGCTGTGGCTGTTCAGATAGGCCAGAAGCGGGTCGCTTTCCAGCTCCAGCCGGTTTTGGCAGAGATCATGAGCGGCCTTGATGTCATAGCGGCTGCTCAGCGTGTGGGTAATCAGCAGCCCATCTGCCGGCCGACTATCGGCAGGAGAGATGAGTTCCCCGCGGATGACCGGCTGTTCCGATTCCCGAAAAATCTCCAGAGTTTCACGATAGTTGGTGTGGATGACCTCCGCATCGGGATACAGCTCCCGGATCCACTGGAGATATTGCGGCGTCTGCGCGTGTATCTCAATATGATCGAGTGCGTCGGAAAGAATCAGGTTGTCCGGGCCGAAATGGTGTTTCAGGCGTTCCGTTTCTTTCTGAAACCTTTGTTTGAAATCAGCTTCGGCAAGAGGAGTGTTCCACCAGCCGGTGACCCACAGGGTGAAATCGGCATAGCCGTTGCGGGGAATCAGATGAATCGTTTCACAGCGGGATCCGTCTGGAGCTTCCCAGAGGAAAAATGCCGGAGTGCGGGAGTTGGCTCCGCGCCACAGAACTGCGGGCGCAAGTCCGAATCCGTGAAAGATTTGAGGCATCTGGGCCATGTGACCGAAGATATCACAGATATAACCTGTCTGCCAAGGCTCGCCGCCGAAGGAACGGGCAATTTCACGCCCGATAAGCAGATTTCTGATCAGCGACTCTGCGGAAACCAGAAATTCATCCGGCATTACGTACCAGGGACCGACATTCAGCCGCCCGCGGCGGATCTGCCGGGCGAACCGTTCCCGCCACTCCGGATGAATTTCGAGCACATCTTCCAGCACGATGGTCTGGCCGTCAAAAGTGAACTGTTTCAGCGTTTCGTCTTTTTCCAGCGCTGACAGAATACCGTCCGCAGTTGCAACCAGATAACGGCGGAAACGCTGGAACGGCTGGTACCATTCCCGATCCCAGTGGGTTGAATTGAAGTAATAAAATTTCATTTACTGTTTCTCTTTGACGATGAATAGAATACCTTTCCCGACCGGGAAACGGATATCCGCGGCGGACGAAAGGGGACGGGCTTCTTGAAAATAATTGATATCCGGTACTTCAAACTGGAGCTTGGCGGGATCGAGTCCCAGAGCCGGGTAGTCAATTTCCAGTGCAACGGAAACTTCGTCGTTCGGGCTGAAAAGCCCTGCCGAAGGCATTTTTCCCGGAGCGAAGAGCCGTCCCAGATTGGCATGGTCGCCATAGGTTGCCGCCGACGACCAGCAGGAGTAGGAGGCCTGCGGCAGGTAGGCTGTTCGGAACATATTGAAACGCAGGAGTTCCGGAATACCGGCCTTTCCGGTGAGGTCGCTCCATTTGACGGCAAGGGTTCCGGTCCAGTTCTTTTCATTCCGGTCTGCGGAGTATTGCCAGCGGCCATTCCAGGCGGCATCGCCGTTCCTGGCATCCCAGAGGGCGCCTCTGGCATTGGCAATCAGGTGGATCACGTTGTCGCTGTCCGGCAGAAAGATGAGATCAACGGAGTCATCACTCCAGACTTCGCCGTCGCGGCCGGTGACGCCCGCCTTCAGTGTGCCGGTGTAATTGCAGGAGAACTGCAGGAAACAGTATTCCTCATTACCGGCGATGCGAAGTTCAGTGCCTGTGGCGCTGTCTACGGGAGTTGTTTCTCCGCCAACCCGGAAAAAGTTTCCAGCCGGCTGAATCCTCTTCCATTGTTCCCGGTCGGGCATGTGTTCAACAGGGGAGATCTCCAGCGACCTCCCCAGACCGCCCTCCGGCCAATGGCCGAGGGCGATCAGGCACTCTTTCGGCTTCCGGTATATGCTTGCACGGACATCGTTCCGGCTGGCGCGGATCGGAAAATTCTTTTCCCAGTATCCAATCCATTGCGCATCCTGAATCCGAAATTCATCCCAGAAGGCCCACATTGCCGACGCCGAGGGGTGAATCCGGCCGGTCATTCCATACACCATGCCACGGTAGGGATTGCCGCCACTCTCATAATTCAGCATTTCACTGGGGACGCCGAACGGGATGCCGGATATCTCAACGAGCCAGTAATCCGGATCCCGGTCATAACTGTAGAGTTCACCGAGCCACAGCGAATCCAGAAAAGGCAAGTGTTCCATATAGACATTCATGGGGCTGAGATGCCAGCCGCAGAAATCATAGTTATTTCCGGAGTGGATGTTGATATGATTGCCGGGGTTCTTTTTTTTCAGCACTCGTGCCATGCGCCGCATGATATCCCGGTTATAACCGATGCCGTCGAGGTACAGCCCTTCGATGTTTCTGGTCTGCATCAGGAAGTTCATCCCTTCTACATAATAATTGTGCCAGCGGCTCAGGCCGCGTGTGCCGATGGAGGCGTCATTGAACGTTCCCATCGGCATACGCCAGGCCGGGGAGTAGTTGTCCCGCAGATGTTCGCGCAGCCAGGGATATCCGCCGCCCTGAGTGGAGGTGGAAACTGCATCGGGCGCGGTAATTACCGCGCTTTCAGAAAAGATTTCGTCCCCCAGAGAACGCAACGCCCATAATTCGGGGGCGTGATTGCTCAGTTCCCGCACGGTATAATAGAGAACCGGCATACATCTGGTGCGATCGATCACCGGTTCCATGTGCGGAGCGGGGTGTTCCGGGGTAGCCGGGGCGATGAGTTTTCCCTGAATTCTTCCGGGGCTGGAATTGCCGGAAATGCGGGGGCTGGAGTGTTGTGACTGAATGCGGGTAAAATCATCCGCAAGCAGGATTTTACCACCTTCCGCCTGATCGCGGATGGTCAGGGTATGAACCGGGAACTGGGGATTCTGGTACAACACCAGTGTGGCATTTTTCAGTTTTTTCCCGGAAAGGGTATAAGTTCCGGTCCCGACTGGAGCGCCGTCGGCCTCCAGATGCAGAAGATTTTCCTGCCAGCTCATCCGAAGTTGGATGGGAACGCCTTTCGGACGCTCCGGGCAAGGGTAATGAATATGAGTTGGATATTGCGGTCGAACCCCCAGATATCCATCCCGGATTCGCGCGGTAAAGCCCTGTATTTCCGGATTCCAGAAGAGGCCGAGTTCATCTCCGCCGGGAAAACGCAAGGCTGCGAGCTGATATCCGGGGGAACCCGGACCGTGGTGTGCCGGAACGATTTCCGGACGAAATGTCACTTCCAGAGAACCGGAAGCGAGATTGATATTTCCTGCCGCCGGATAAGTAATGCAGGGACGCCGGGTCTGAATGTTGTCAATCCAACGTTTCATCTGATCCAGCTCCAGAAACGGATAATTGATAAAGGAGTTGCCGCAGGAGGCATCTCCGTGAAAGAGAAGCGCCATGTTGAAATCGGCGTCGCCGCTTCCGCCCCATTGGCTTTGCCAGCGATAGCTCCAGTGTCCGGGATTGAGGCGCTTGAATGGAGTTACCAGCAAACGGAAATGAAAACGGAGGGTATCGCCGGCTTTCATTGTGCGCTTCCCGGTGGAGATTTCGGTCATGGCGATATTACCGGGGAGGCGTTCGACCCGGCATATGCCCCGGCCCTCGTTGTCCCAAGAGAGAGGAGGTGGGGATTGTTTGCCGTTCATTTCTCCGCTGTCCCCCCAGATTTCCCGTTCGCGTTCGAGCTTGAGTTGCAAACCGGCATGGACATCGCCCTGCCAGAGAAGACTGCTGCCGGTATCTTTCCAGCTCCAGAGCAAAGATTCCGGCGCCCGCCCGCCGCGTTGTCCCATGCCCATCAGATAGGGGACGGCTTCCTGCCGGAATGGTAATTTCAACTGAATATCACTGATATTCACCGCGCGATCAGCATGCAGTTCCAAGGTGAAAAACACAGCCCCGTCGAATTCGGTCCGTACCGTGGTTGTCCGGGTAAAAAATTCCGAGCGGGAGCGGGCATTGAAGCTGATCTGGTCGGGGCGTTCTGTTGTGAACCGGAGGCCGGTTGCTGGATGGAATTGCTGAGTTTTCCCATTTGCCGTCACCTGAAAGGCGATCGGCCGGGCCAGCAATTCGATTCCCCGGCTGATAATGGAGTCCGGCAGACCGATGTCGTTGAAAGTCAGCGACCGGTCCAGAAGGTTGATTTGATTTCCGTTTCTGGTGACGGGGGAAAATCCGGGCAGCAGTGTCGGCTCCAGACCGCGCGTGGAGTTCAGCCAGCTCAATCTGGCCATAGAGGAGAGATCGGCAGCTCCGCCATATTCAGGTGCATCTCCTGCAACACGCAAAGTTACGGGAATGTGTCTGGAAGTGAAATTGCTGCCGGAAACTGTGATGGAGCCTTTCAGCTCTCCCGAGGCTTTTGAAGGAACGTGAATCAAAATCCACAGCGGCTGAATTTTACCCTGTGCCACATTCAGCTGTTTTGTGAAACGCTGCCCCAGAGGAGTGGTGCCGGAAAGATTCAGACATTCAAATCGGTCGGCCGGAATACAGACAACTCTGTCATCACTGCTCAGTCCTGAATAAGCCAGTTTCAAATTTTCGAGATTTTTCTCTTTGGCGTAAACACCGAGTTGAAGCGCATAAATTTCCCCGGGACGAGCCGTGCCGGAGAAGCCCGCCGTCAGATCACGTTTCAGCCATAAATACGGCAGTTGGTCCTGCATCCGGATCGGCCGGGAGCGATCTTCCGGGAAAACAAGATAGTCATCTGCCGCATGCCGGTCCAGAAATGCAGTCAATTCAGCTTCCGTCATCGGAACTTCCATGGGATACATGCTGTCGAACGCACTTTTTGACTCGATCGCCACCATTTTAGCCTGCGGCAGACTGTCCAGACGGGAACGGGCGGATCTGCTCCAGGCATCCTCCGGTCGTGTCCGGGGAGGATAATAACTGCCGGGGTCTCCCGCCCAGTGTACAGGTTCCTGATAGGGCAGATAGTAGATATGGTATTCACCGGCGGCGGCGGCTTTGAAGACCAGTTGACAATATTCCCGCTGATTTTTCAGGATCAGAACTTCTTTGATTTCCTGATCGGTGGGGGCATGGTAAACGAGGACCGCCTTTTTCTCCGGGGCGGTATCCCGTCTTCTCCACGGGATGCGGACAGAAACAGCTTCCGCCGGAGCAGAAACCGAAATGACCGCCCGGTGGTTGCCGCGGTCGTTGAATTTCCAGTTACCGACCCGGTATTCGGGAAGTTCGCTGCTGCTGACCGCTGCGGAAAGTGAGAGACAGAGGAAGAACAACATCAGCCGGCCCGGGAAAGAACGGCAAATTCTGGCAGGTTTCCAATTCATGATCAGTTCCATATCCTTGCAGTTTAATTCAGATCCCAGTATTGATCCGTTTCCGGGGTGGTGGCTGCGAATACACCGGCTACGCCGACGATTCCCAGATTAGTGACAGGATAAAGGGCGCCTCCCAGCGATCCGCTCTTCACATGACCGTCAAGGAATACAAAGTTGGCAGAATTACTATGCCGGAAACCGACGCCCTGACAGGTGCCTGTCGGATTGTCCCAGACGGCGGACGCGCGTGCCGCCGGGGATTGAGCGACTCCGTCCGCCCACAGAACTCCTCCGGCGGCGGCGTTGACATACATGGCCTCATCCGCGAATATGATGGTGTTGGAGCCGCTTTTCACCGAACTGAATTTGCGTCCGCGGACAGTGGCACCGTAATGGTATTCCGGAGCAAGGTAGATCGTGTTATAGCCGTAATTGTAGGTGATTTCGCTGTTCCCGGCGGCGGCGGGGCACCAGAAGACTTTGCTGCGTGGGCTTCCCGCGGGGACAGATGTCCCGATCAATGCCGGATCAACATACCGCGAAAGTTTGTATACCCAGTACCGGGTGAAATCACTGCCGAGAGAATCGTCCCATGGAACGATATATTCGTTGTAGTCAACGGAATAGCTTCCAACGGCGAGGCCGGCTTGCTTAAGATTGTTGATACAGCTGCTTTTCTTCGCCATTTCCCGGGCCCGGTTGAGAGCCGGCAGAAGCAGTGCCGCCAAAATGGAGATAATAGCAATAACTACCAGTAATTCAATAAGCGTGAACCTTTTTCTCATGGTGACCTCTCTTGTTTGGATTTCGTTCATTACTTGCTGCTTTTCGAAGACCGTCATATTGAAAAACTTGCTGGGACATATTTACAAATATTTTTCGGATCAACAGTTTCCAGTACGGTTTGCCGAGGCGGGATTCCGTTGTTTCTTTGAGAAGAATTCCGGGCGATGAAGCGTGCCTGAACGATGGGGTTGCAAGGCGTGCTCTCTTCCGGCGTCAATTGCTTCTGCAGCAAGTGGAATGCGGTGACTCCCTGCTGTCGGGTATTGCAGTCAATGCTGGAGAGCGACGGGGATAAAGTTTCGCAGAAGGCGCTGTTATCCCAGCCTACTACTGCAACATCTTCAGGGATGGAGATTCCCAATCTCTGGAGTGCATTGCAGAAGTAGGTTGCATACAGATCATTGAAAACCAAGACGGCATTAAGTTTGCCTGTGGCTGCAAATGATTGGGCGTATTCCTGCATTGATTTGGCGATCCAGTTGCGATCCGGAGAAAATTTTACCTGAAATCTGACTGGTTCCGGAACATGATTGGCGTTGCTCCAGTCTGCCAGGCAGATCAAGCGCTGTTCAATATCCCAGACCAAGGTATCCGGAATGATACAGCCGACACGGTCACATCCTTGTGATTTCAGATGCTCCATTACTTCGTGCAACGCGTTGGAAACGTCGATCTTGGGGCCGTTCAGTGTGGTCCCGGCAACAGGATTCAGAACTACGAAATTTTTCAGGTTGGAAAATTCATTGAGAAAATCCTCCCGCTGTTCCGGATAGTCATGGGCCAGACAGATTGTACCGTCTACACCATACCGCAGCAACTCCTGATAAGAGCGGTGAACTCCCTTGACCGAGTTGTGTACTTCCGAAACCATCACCTGATAGCCGATCGCCTGAGCTTCCTGAGTAATGGCCTGCAGTACCTCATATGCGCTTGCAACAGCATGGGAATCTATGATTACTCCGATCACTCGTGTCGCTTTTCCGCACAGGCGCTTGGCTGAAATATTGGGGACATAACCGAGATTCTGCGCGATCTGTTGAATCCGGAGTGCGGTTTTTGCAGTGATGCGAATTGTTTTGGTGCTGGAGTGACTCAGGGCAACAGATGCTGTTGCTGTTGAAACCCCTGCTGCTTTTGCCACATCTGCGAGCTTGACAACCATTATCGTTCCACTCCTTTGTCTGAAGTTCGATTAACCGCATAATCTTGACAGTTATAATTATACCTGATCTTAAAAAGAAAGTCAACAGGCAGAGATGATTAAATTCTGATTAAAAAATAATGGAGTACCGCTCCCCGGAACCGTACATGAAAAATGCTGCTGTATTGCGAAGCCATGGGGGAACGCCCGCTTTTATGCGGCAGGGGATGGCGCGGAAGGATTTTTATCACGTTCCGCGCGGCAAAGGCGTTTGTACGTGGCCCGGACTGTTCTGTATGCGGGCGACTTGTGGAAGGTTTGGGGATAATGTTTCAGCCCTACTTCTCCTCCTCGGGAAGCGATGGCGGAAATGCATTGTCCGCAGAGGAATCCGAAGTAGTTCTCCCATTTTTCTGAATCCATCGTACTCCGTATCTTTCCGGCATTTTTTGCATCATTTCACTTGTCATCGAAACAGATTGTCGCGGTGATCTGTCGCAATCTGCTTTTTTATCAAATTCAATTGATGAGCCGGAATTATGCCGCCGAACCCGATTGTTCGAACTCGACGGTATTTCTTTCCTATGCGTCAGCATTACGAAAATTTCTGCTGCAGGAAAGTGATCTGGAGCTGTACCTCTGCCGGGTAAACTATGGTTTGACGGATTCGGAGGCTGCTCGCATTGAGGCCGGTCTGCGGCATCTTCCTGCCGTTCCTGATAAGGTTCCCCAATATATCAGGGTAATTCAAGGTTATCTTACCAGATTGTTCTGTATGTTTGAACTTCCTCCCGATGAGCTGAAACTTGCCTTGTATGATCTGCAGGCTGACTGGCAGGAGTCTTTATGCCGGTTTCCCATGCAGTTGATTTCCGCGCGATATTCGCTTGAACTTGCAAGAAATGAAAACAACCGGAACCTCTCCCGTCAGAGAAACGGCTTGAAACGCCGTTTACAATGGGGAAAAGAATTTCACAATTATTATCAGTTTCATCTTGCCGCAGGCTGCTGTGACCAAACCGCCAAGAAACTTGCGCGGACGGATTTCATCAAAGCCCATCCAATTTCCGGAACAGCAGAAGAAGCTGTGGATTTTCCGAATATGCCGGGGCACCATCGGTGCTCTCTATTATCCTATCATCGGGCTTATCTGAAGTCGCTCGGGTCAGTTCCGGAATCTCTTGAACTTTAAAACTACTTATAGAAATGCTCACGATATGAAAAGCTGTGAATCAAACGTCAAACCGCTTAAAAATGTAATGGCTCTCAGGCGCTGGGAGAAGATTCTGGAGGAAAACGGTCCGGAAAAAATTCGCGTATATTTTCGTTTGGGTCTGGATACCGGAATGCAGCCGGCTATCCTGCAGCAATTAAAGTGGACAGACCTGAAAACGGAAGAACAGGGCGAGCAGTTAAGACAAACCGCAATCTACTTTGAAGTGCCGAGCCGTGTGGAATGGCACAAACCGTTTCGGAAGATTTATCTTCCGCCGGATAGTATAAAAGTGCTGGATGAACTCCGCCGACATAACCCGAATGACATTTATATTTTTCAGACCCGTTCCCGACATGCTTTGAAAAATCCCCGCCCGTTGACAATTCAGCGCATTACGCTGGAGTTGAAACAGGCGGCGATCAACTGCGGGATCATTTCACCTGCCGATCCGTTCGGCGTCATCACTCTGCGGAAAAGTTTCGGTTACCACCATATTGTTCACGGGAACTGGACGGTTCACGAAATGATGCGCTATCTGGAGCAGCGTTCATTGAAAATCACCAGTCAGTATCTGGACCTGCCGGTCGGAGTTCCGTTAGGCTGCACCCCGCGGAATCGTGGGCAGAAGATCAAAACCGGCAACTAATCAAGCGGGATTTTTCTTCCTCCCGCGCTTTTAAAGAGCCGATGCGCAGCACTTGCCGCCAGCCATAACGCGATGCCGGGGATCAGGCTTTTTTTCTGATAGATGCATTGCTGTACGTAAACGGCAAGTACAAGTGAAAATGCGAGATAAAGCCAGGTTATGACGACCAGAGGAATGCGATTGATGGTTTTGCATTTCCGGCGTGTTTTTCCACGGATGAAGAACCAGAGAAGTTCCATGCCTATTCCGAGGACAGCCCATAAAGTGTCGAAAGTGATTCCTGCGAACCAGAGAAGGAGAGTGGCAACCGTGATGATTCCTATTTCCGGAATCTGGAATAGAAAGATATCCAGTTCGGAATAGATCAGGAATATGCCGGTTGCCGCAATCATGCCGGTCAGTACGCAGAGAGTAAAAATAGTCCAATCATACCAATACAGACGAACGCTCCGTTTTTCCTCGCCGGAATTGATCTTCGGCACAGGCGGACAGTGCCGAAGCCGTTTGGCGCCGCAGACTCTGCGGCACTCCTGTTTGATGGTGCCGCGGACAAATACATTTCCATTGTTCAGTACCCGGCCGGACTGCCAGAAGATATAGCCGACTTGGCACTGCCCGCGCGGCCCTCCGGTCTGAAGCGTGGTGAACCGGATGATGTCGACCTTGTAATCCTTCTGTTCGGACCAGCCTTCCGAATAATTGTCGGATTTATTGTAATCGCCTTTCAATCCACCGGATTTGCTGTCGCCGAAGTTCTGACTGCGACGGCGCAGAATCTCCTGGCCGATGCTGTCCGCGGCCCATTTATTGGTATTGTAATCCCCGTTCTGACAGAAGATTTTGGTGCCGAGATTTCCGAGGAGAGAACTTGCCTGTTCCTTGCCGTATCCATTATTGAGATTGTCCAGATTTTGCGTTGCATAAACTGTAAGTGTTCGTGAAGACCGGGCGGTGGTCTGGAAAATCTGATCATAATCCAATGTAAAATACTGGCATTCATCTCCCCATAAAAATACGGGTCTGGCCTCTGGATCGGCGATATCTTCCCGGCGTTCAATCATCTTTTCGAAGCACAACTTTATAATGGCAGCGGTCATCTGGCCAACCAGCCCATGCCGTTTGACATCCTGATCGACGATCAGAATCTTTCCCTCGCGATAGAGTTTTTCCAATACCAGTGAACTCTCTGCTGCTCCGAAGCAGCGACGAAACTCCCCCCGCAGCATGGCATCGGCCAATACGGTGAACGAAGAGATCGTATTGCTTCTGGTCCGTTCGTCCAGGTGCGGAAACTCCACAAAAAAGAAATTGAGGCCGAGTTCATAATCGGATTCATTGCCATGTCCGTTGAGTAATGATTTCACAAAAAGCACGGAACAGTATTCCCTCATGGCTTCAGCCTCTTTGTTGTTTTCGCCGGCCTCTTTAAAATACTCTTCCTCAAAATCGGCAATCGTCTGTTCAAAACTCTGTTTGCCGGTTTTTATGATGAGTTTCTGCTCTTCCTGATCGCAGAACTTCTGCAGTTCAAAGAGATACTTTTTCTGATTTTCCGCCATGGCGGCTTCACGCGGTACAGTGTCGATCACGGTTTTAATATTGGGAAGGGTGACCGGCTCCCCGGCCATGACCAGCATTGTAATGGTATTGCGTAAAACCTGTTTGATGGCATTCTGCCAATATTCATCAGACGTGCCGCCCTGCTTTTTGTCTTTGGTGATCTTTACGACTTCGAGAAAAATATTTACGACGTTTTCGACCTGTCCGCCGCCGGAGTCGGCAGGACGGGAGAACTCATAATCCAGGAAGCAGAATGTTTCTCTGCTGAGCAGGATAATATCTTTTTCGCGCGACTTTTCCCGGGCGTAAGCGATCCATGTCGCACATTCATCGGGTTTCGCACAAAAGACAATGCCGCCATAACCGAGTTCCAGATAACGCATTGCAATACTGCGTAATGGTCCGGAAGACTTTCCGCTGCCGGTCATGCCGAAGCAGATCAATCCAGTGGAAGCATCGCGCACAGTCCATGAATTACCCTCGAAGTTCATAATTTCCGTTTCAAGAACCGACATGATTCATCCTCCTATTAAACGGTATAGCCAGTAAATGCCGAGTCCGGCGAGAAGTGCGGATATTCCCACCGCGGTAAAGAGAATAGTCCGGGTCAGAAACCGTTCCCGATGAAGAGCGACCAACCGCCTGAACTGAGAACGTGCAATCAGATCACGACGGATCATATCGCGCCGCAACTGTTCCTGCCAGGAGTCAAGCCTCTCCGTCAGGCGTCCCGCGATGACCTGATTCTGCTGCTGCTGCCGGATTGCCAGTTGATTCAGCATCCGGTGTGTGATTTCATTTTCCAGAATCAATGCATAGACGATATCATTGGGATAGGAGTTTTCAAAAGCCGCCAATTTTTCAATCACAGGATAAGCGGCTGTACCATCAGACGAGAGCATTTCCAGAACCGCGTCCCTTAAAGAAGGTTCCTGAATCGCTTCTTGTTCACGATCCAGACTTACTTTTTTAGACATTACGAATCACCTTTTCAAATAGGTGCGCATCCCCGGTAAGGGGAAGCGCACCCTCAATTTCCTGCTAACGCACCATTTCAGGAGCTTTTGACCGCTCGTTGCCATTTCCCCGGTCGGGCACAGCCGGGGATTTCGGCTGGATTTTCATGAGTTCGGCAAAATCCCTCTGAGTCAATCCGGCTTTCTGCTCCGGCGTCATCGGCGGAATCTGATGGTTGGCGATCCTCTTTTCGATGATATCCATCTGGCGCGGAGAAATCGGATCGGCGGATACCGCCTCCTTGATCATCCGGGAAGCGGCTTCTTTGGAAAGGTTGTCCGGAAGTTCCGGAATTTTTCCCTTTTCCCGGAGTTCTTCAAGAACCTTCCTCTGAGCTTCCGTGGCGGGAATTTCACTTTCCGGAGTGATTTTTTGTTCGGAGCGCGGCAGTTTTCCCATGCCGATATCGATCAGTCTGGATGCTTCCGCCCGGGTCATGGAGTTGAATTCCTCGCCGGGAATCCGGGAAAGTTTTTCCTCCTGAACGAATCTGGTAATCATATTTTTCTGGGCACGGGTTGCCGGAGCATTCTCCAGAAGCTTGCCGGCTTCCGCGAAGGTCAGATTTTCCAGTTGCTCCCGGCTCATCACCGGAATGGCACGGCTCTCCATCAACTGATTCAAAGCCTCTTTCTGCCGAAGGCTGGCCGGGCCGTCAGGATCACGCTCGGACACATCCCGATATGCCTTGTCGAGGATTTTACTCGCCTGAGCAGTGGAAAGGTCGTAGTTTTCCAACGGTTCTATTCTTTTTTCCGCGACCAGATTTTTGACTGCTTCGATCTGTTTGGCCGTAGCGGGAAGCGAACCGATCAGACGAGTTGCCTGAAGAAAGTTGAGTTTGTCCACCTGGGCGCCGGAGATGGTTCTGGTCGGAAATATCTCTTTCAAAATCTTTCCGGGAATAGTTTTGTCCAGCAGGGCTTGCCGGATGAACTCCTTTTGCTTTTCACTGGCGGGACGCCGGGCATAAGCATGTTCAATCTTCAGTTGCCCCTCCTCCTCGGAAAGATTCTTCCACTGAACATAAGGTATCCGGGGAATTTCCTGTTTATCCATCAGTGCTTTCAACTCCCGCCGTGTTTCATCGGTAATGGGGTTGCCGGGAGCTTCCCTCGGGAGCGCGATTTCCGGCGCATTATCAATGATGAAACTCGCTTCCATCTTGGAAAGACCGGCGATTTCCGGAATTGCCATGCTGATCCGATTTTCTTCGGCCATGGTGGTAATCAGGAGCTGTTGTTTGGGAGAAGCAGGATCATCGAAGCCACGGACATAATCACGCGCATCCTCCAATGTAAGCTGTTCCCAGGTTTCCCGGTCCATACGCTCCAAACGTCCGGAGGAGGTCAGCCGACCGATCATTTTTTTGTAGTCTTCAAGGGTGATGTCTTGCATGGTTCTGAATCCTTTCTTTTGTTTTTGGGGAGTTTCCTTCGCCGGAAATGCGGCGAAAACCAATTTTTCATCAAACGGGACGCCTGCTTCTTCAAAGCGGTTTTGCAACAGGACACGCTCAAGAAGATTATCCGGCGCTGTTTGCCGGAAGAACTCCAGCCATTCGCCGGGATGTTCCATTTCCGGCAACAACGGAATCCGGGAGATAAATTGCCCGCCACTCTTTTCCGATAATGTCTTCCACGTCTGGTAGGACATGGGAGAAACAATTCCGGCATTGACGACCTTGGAGATCAGCGCCCTTTGAAACATCAACTGCGCTTTCGTCCGATTTGCCTCCCAATCCGGTTCAAAGGCTTCTTCAAAACGGGAATTTCCGACATCAAATCCCCAGTTTTTGAATGCGTTTTTTAATGCCGTTGTTTTCCCGTCCGGCAATGCGCTGGCGATATCCTGCCTGAAGTAATTCAACCACTCATACTTCCCGGTGACGGTTTCACTGCGGCGGATGATTTTCCAATCACCTTCCAAATGATCGAAGAACTTTTTTTCCTGTAAGCGCAACGTTGCGGAACTATTTTTCGTGACCTCTTCCAGCATGCCGGTCAACTCCGGGGCATCATAATATTCCCGACCGTTTTTCGCATGGTATATTTCCTTGATCCTGAATTCCGCGACATTATAAAACTTGATCCGGTGCAGATCGCCGTTTTCCCGCCAGATATGTTCCGAAGAGAGCAATGCCGGCAACCCTGCGATCACCTCCTCCGCTTTTCCGGGAGAAATCCGTTCCAGATCGAGCGGTTCAATTACCTCGGAGCAAACCAGTCGGGCGAGTAATTCCTTTTGCATATCAATACGCATTTCTTCCGCAACCCGCAGATTTTCCGAGAAGTCCTGACAAAAACCGTCCTGCAGACGTTCAGGAATCAAAGGGATACCCCACTGCGCAAACTGTTCCAGCAGTGTATCCGGTTCTATTTGTCCGAAATCCTGCCGCAGATAAGAGAGCCAGGCCTCCGGCGAATAAGAAGTTTCCAGCCGATATTCGGGGAATGTACTCATCTTTTCCCCCTCCATGCGATGGAGAAACTGACGGTTTACCGCTTCCGGACTCAATTCAAAGCAGGTGATTTCCCGTTTCTGATATTCCATGTCAGTTACGGTGTATCGGCACTGATAGACGGTCGGCAGTTCTGCGGTAATCTCCCCGACCTGCTCACCGGATATATTTTCCAGATCACGAGGGGTAACTGCGCCTATTCGAACCAGCCGGGCCACCAGATCACGTTCTTCTTCTGAGGCCGCCGGTATTGAGGAGTTCTTCATTCATGCTCTCCAACTGTTTCAACTGCCGGCGGCAGAAGAGAAGCAAACCGCTGCCTTATTTTTTCAAATTCATTTTGAATCCGATAGGTTCCCATAAATCCCAATTCCGGAATTTGCGGTGCACCTTCGCGTCCAATCTGTCCATAGGAAGTTCCGGCGGCCCGAATCAGCGTCATGTACCGGCGGCTCAGATTTTCAAGAGGTATCACCGGCGCAGCCGGCAGCTTTTTTTCCAGATAGGGTTTGAGGTATCTCTGAAACTGTTCCCGTCCATTGCCGTCGACCTGATTCAGAATCGTCAGGAAACGGACGAGCCCTTGTCCGGCCCGGACCTCAAACTCTTTCAGCCACGGCAGGTAAGTCATCAGACTGTCGGGATCGCCGGTCACTATGCCGACAATGTAAAGTTCCACATTCAATTCCGGCAGCATAGGAAACGGAAAGAGTTTCATCCACTCCAGCATTTTACAGGTGCTTCCGGCTTTCAAATCGATTACGAAAACATTCTCTCCCGGATAGTGTTCCTTATTCTGCTCGATTTCAAACAGTCGGTTGAGCACCCGATCCAATGGGAAATTATCATTCCCGAATTCCGCCTCCAGACTGTACCGTTCCAGAATCTGATCGACCTTCCTACCGCTCATGGCATGAAACAGAGATTTGTTTTCTTCATCACAGTCAAACAGAACGCTCCGATATCCGGCGTCAGCGGAAAGGTCGGCCAGAAGCGTGGCCACCAGGGTTTTACCGATACCGCCTTTGGTCCCGGCCATAAGAAAAAGTTTTGACATAAATTCCTCCGTTTTGTCCGTCAAAAGAGTTTGGGGGAGCCGCTTCCCGTGGCGGCTCCCGGGATTCCTTAGAGCTTATCCCTAAATAAAGAATCGGCATGATGCCGCACCGAAATGTCAGTCGCGAAGCCTGATAAAATTTACGATACTGGAGGCATCGGCGATTTCTGCGGGCAAACGAATGGCGTTTCGCCGCAAATCAGGACGATTTGGCTTATTCAGGGATAAGCTCTTATTATCGGTGGAAACCGCAGCCCGTTTTCACCGCATTCCGAATATTCTTTTCACCCTCTTCGATCAACGCTTCCGCTGTCCGGCGGGTCAGGTTGGCAAACTGCCTCGCGGTTCCGGAAGCCAGAAATCCTTCCGCAATCATTTTTCCCACCCGTTTCCGCTGGGCGCGGGTCGCCAGTTCTTCCCGATTGAGATCCGAACTTGTTACGAGCCACAAAAGCGTCGAAGCCCGATCCTCCGTCATATAAATCAGATCCGTTTCGGAAATTCCGGGCAGCATTCCCCGGCGGATCAAAGCAGTCAATTCAGTGCGCATTTCCTCAGGCATAACCTGATATGTATGCGGCGGGACCTCTTCACATTGCCGAATCAGCGTTTCCGCATCTTCTTCCGAAAGTGAATCCAGCAAAGAACCGGAAACGCCTTCCAACTGTCCGTTGACGTAAAGAGCATCAAGTTGTTTCATTTGATCTGGTGTTACTTGCGCCATAAGGATCATTCTCCTGTTTTGTTTCTTTTGCTTGTGCGAGGTCCCGGACGCCTGTTCTCTTTTGCATCCGGGACCGGGCACGATGCCAAAAACTTATGGCATGTACTCCATACGCAGTCCCTCCTTTTCATTTTTAAGACCTGAAGTTCTATCCGGCATCGATGAAACGAGCGTCTGCAGGACGACCGTATTCACCGCGAGAATCTCGGACTGCTTGAGCAGGATCGCTTCCTGACGGGCCTGTTTTTCGCACAATTCATTGCAGCGGCCGGAGAGAGCGGCACTGTAAATTCCCAGAACAACAAATGCTGCGGCTACAGCGGCAGGGAAAAGATATCTTCGCATTTTCAATTTCCTTTCCGGCGGAGCTGGAGCTTCAACAGTTCAACCTCTTTCTGGAGATTCTGCAGTTCCGCTTCAAGTTTGTTGATATATTCCAAAGACTTGAGCAGATTGCCGGAAACGACACCATATCGTTTACCCAGCTCATCAATCATGGCAGTCAGCTCTTCTGCCTTCCGCTTCCGGGAATTCTGACTTTCCAGAATTTTGCAGACCATTTCACGGGTTTCCCGCATATCATGCGTTGCCAACGTAACTTGGCCGGCGAGAGCGTCGGCATAACGCTCTCGGCGATTCCTCTGTGCCATCAGAACGGGATCGGCATCCGGTTGCGGAATCAGATTCCAGCGGGGGGCCTGTTCCTCCCGGTAGACGGTATGCTGTTCGTGCATGACACTGCGGCGATTCGGATCCACATAACGGCCGACCGCGTATGCCCGCAATACCGGCGCACTGCGGATTTTCGCCTGGTCATCAGCGGAAATTGTCCGGGCGGCCACATAAACCGGTACGTTGATGAATTCCGCCGGCGGCGGAATTTCTTTGCTTTTGCACCCGGCGCATGTCAGGAGCAGGAGAACTCCAGAGTTGAGTGTAAAAATGATTTTCCGTTGCATCGCGATTTTTCCTTTCCGGGTTATTTCTGTTTGGAGAAAGCGTTGAGAATATTTCGATGGGACTGCGGTTGACCGGGGCCCCGGCTTTTTTCCTCTTCCAACTTGTCTAGAAGCGTATCGGCGATTTTGGCTTCATCCAGATTGATGACCTGCCGAACGAACAAATAGAATTCAGTTCCCGCCGCGACCCGGATGTAATAGGATTCCTTGCTGATCTGCTCGGAAACGTCCTGAAGCATGATCTGGGCAAGCGTTTCCGCACCGCGCGCGAAAGCATTCCGGGTAGTTCCCTCCTGAGTGGAGATGATTCCTCCGGAATTGGAATAGACTTCGGAAGTCTGGAATCCCTGTGCCATTCCCTGTCCGAAAGCAAGCGTGTACATCAGGAATTTGGCGAGATTTTCATTGCTCATGACCTGTCCGGGAATCCCGGCGGCCATATCGCTGATCGTTGCAAGGCTTTTGGTATCGGGAGCATTGGATTTTTCCAATGCAATTCCTTTGATCTGCAGCTCAAAGCCGACCATATCCGAAGTGGCCTGCCAGACCAGGACAAAATTTCCGCCAGTCGTCAGACGGTTGCGAAGCGGTTTGGCCCCGTTCACCGTACCATGCACTTCCGTACCTGCCGGAATGATCAGTTTCTTTTCCCCCTGGCTGTTGATCCACCAGAGATCTTCCGTCACGAAGGCGATCAGAGGTGTATCCGTGTCACCCGATTCGATGGTATTGACCATTTTACAGGAGATCAGACGCCCGTATGGCGCATACCGTTCGGAAATGAACTCTTTTCGCTCCGCCCCGGCGTTCTCTCCGTCAATGATCGTGATCGAAGTTTTACGAAACGCAACCGGAGAATCGGAAATCCCGGAATAAGACGGCACGGACCGGCGGTTTCCCGTACCGCGGGTACTGCCGGGAATGGCCGGCGGACGCGGTCCACGGGGTTCTTTGCCGGAAACGGCTTCCGAAACCTTGCCGGAAATTTCCGCAGTTTCCGGCTTCCGGGCACTGGAAGCGCTGGAGATCGCCTTGATATTACTCTGAATATCATAGGTGCCTTCACCGCCGCTGTTCCGGTTGACTTCGAGTTTGCCCGCGTCGTTGCGCAGCAGCAGCGGCAGGCAGAGAAGAACCAGCAGGATCAGGCCGCCCAACGACGACAGCGTCGTCCCCAGCGGACTGCGAAGCTTTTTATAAAATTCACGCAGATTCATGGATTACCTCATTGCCAGAAGATCAGCCGGTTGAAAAACGGTAAAAGATTCCGGGGAAATTCAGAAAACTTCCAGAACGAAATCTCAGCTTTTTCCGCCTCCGATTGCTCGCCGCCCTGATCCCCGGAAGGCATTCCCAGAACATTCTGCAATTCGGCAGGGATTTCAGAAGCTCTTTCAGCCGGAAGAATTTTGCGGGCAGCCTTCTTTTCCGCCGGTAACGGCTTGAGTTCTTCCAGTTCGGACAATTTTGCTTCCAAGCGTTCCGCAAGTTCACTCAAACGCCTGGCGGTCGGATCCGTCGACTCGGAGCGTACTTCAGAAGGAATATCCGGCCTGCGGAATTTCTCTTCCATATATTCAGCGGTGACGCCGATCATGAACTCGTTGTCCGGCGCGAGATTGTTGCGTCCGCCATCGGGAGTGCCGGTGATGGTGAAGAAAGCCCAGGTGGACGATTGCGGCGGCATCACGCCGCCGGCATCCGAAGCGCTCATATAGTAGTTTTTTCCACCAAGCTGAGCCGAAAAACTGAATTTGTCATAGGCGATCTCTTCTTGACTGTTGTTGTGCATCAGCAACTTGAAAACCAGCGTATCCTCGCGATTGAACCGGATAACTTCCCGCAGTTCGATTTTGAATCTGCCGTAATCGAAAATCCGGTGATTTTCCGCATGGATGCTGTCGCGCAACTCAGCGGGATAGCGTTGTTTGAGTTCCTGATATCCTTTCGCAAGATCGATCAGGGAAAGCAGCCGTGCCGGAGTCACATTGGCGGAGCCGGAAGAGAATGAATGAGTTCCGCCGGAACCGGCGGCGAAATTCACTGCTGCGAAAGCCTTTTCATCATCCTGTCTGAGGTAGAGAATATAAGTCCGGCGATTGTGAATGACGGTAAGAGTACCGGTCGCGCCTTTTTTCAAGGCGACGAGATTGAAATAACAGGAGCCGGGTTTGGCCGCGATCAGGAAATCTCCGTTGCCGTCCGCCGATACGTTGACTCCGGCAATTTTGGAAATGGCCGACGGAAACGTAACGGTGGTTACTCCGTCGCCGAATTTCACGTAAAGTTCATAGATTTCCCCTTGAGCAAGACGGAATTCTTGAAATTGATTGAGAGCCGCGACCGCCTTGGGAAGATCAGCCGCATGAATGGCGATTGTACTGCCACCGAGCAGTACCAGAGTCAGAAACCGGTTCTTGTACATAAGGATCCTTTCAGTTTTTCTGTTCGTTATAGGTAAAATCGGAAACGATGAATGGATACAAGGCATTTTTACCGAGATCGAAATTGACGTTCAAGCTCATGGTGGTACTGAACTTCACCACGGAACTTTCCCGTTTGCCTTCGGCATGGACTGAACGCAGAAGTTGTCCTTCGATTTCCACAAAGGATTTTTTACTGTCGGCTTCCAATACCTTGATCCGGAGAATTTCAACCTTTTGATGGACATCCCGTGTGCCGAACACAGAAAACTCGGCTTTCAGCAGATCCAATGCCTTGTTGCGAGCTTGTCCGATATACATCTCATCGAATAACTCCGGGCGATCAAGCCCATTCGGATTACGCATGAAAAGTGCATCCGTCGCCAGCCTTGCGGTATATTCATACAACATGATCAGACGTTCCTGATCCGCGTATTCCGTGATGTGATAGGAGTTGCGTCCGTCGATGACGATGAGCCGGTTGTTATCCCTGAGCTGGTACATGACAACCGGCGTCAGGAATGACAATGGCAGATACAAAATCAGTGCAGCGGTCAGGAGCCGGATTTTTCCATGACGGGAAAGGTCAATCATTCTGTTCTTCCTCCCAGTAACGCATCCCGGCAACCTTGAACGGGAGCTCGCGATCGGATTTGCCGCGTTCCAGCCGCATCATCAGCGCAAAATCCCGTCTGTGCCGATAGGGATGGCCGAAATAGATTCCACGCCGGTTCAGGATGCCTTTCACGAGCGCATGAGGTTGACCGTTCAGAACAGCAGTTTCGACGGAAGCGGACTCGACTTCCTGAAAAATCTTCCGCTTTTCAAACATCTCCTGCGTTTCATTGAGATAGGCTTTGGCCTGCGCCTGGCCGCGTCTGGTGAAGGCAAAGAAGATCGCCTTTTCATTCCGAATGTCACAGCGTCTCGAAAGCAGTGCATAAACCGCACGAAGCGCCGCATCCTCAATCACCCGAGGAGAATCCAGCGGCGCAGAGTTGCCGAGATAGACCGTGTGGTCGCGCGCCAGAATGATGACCCGATCCGGCATCTGCATATACAAACAGGCAAAAAACAGCCCCAGCAGCAATGCGGCCACGCAGGCCAGATGCAGGACGAGCCACCGGCAAAACATGTTGCGTTCCTGCCGGACCAGTTCATACATATCGGGTTGCCTTTCGGATATCATAAGAAGGTTCTCCTTTTCGGACTTCCCGTCATCGCGATGAACGGGAAGTCCCGTTTACAACCATCCACAATCGGAGAAACAACATGGGAAAGATCATTCTGACCACCATCCTGACCACGGCTTTCGGAGTAATGTTCACCGGCTGCGGTGAGTCTGAAGAATCCAAACGGAACCTTGAACTCCTCAGCCGTGAAGCCGAAGCGCAGCGACTGCTTCGGGAAAAAGCAGCGGCCGAGCGGCTGCGGAGAATCGAAGAAGCCCGCAAGTGGCATCGTATCCAGATGGAGGCTTACGAGAAATCCATGACGCCGGAAAAAGAGTGAATTCAAGTTCATTTGGGGCCTCCTCCGGCAGAATTTCCGGAACTGCCGTCTTTTCCGCTGCCCCGCCGCAGCATATCCGAAATATTTCCGCCGAGTCCCCGACGGGTTTTCAAACCGGCTCTGGAAAGGGCCATCACATTGGATGCGGTATTGAGCGACATGGCCAGGGCATTGCCGAGCCCGCCGCCGCGGAAAAGGGCAATGCATGCCCACGGAATCCCCGCATACATCACCACGCAAAGCAGTACGAATACGCAGGCGAATGCCACTAGCGCACCGACAGCTCCCGCCGCGACCATGATCACACCCGGCGGCGAAGACGCCAGCAGCGCCAGCCCCGCCGATGCCGAACCGGAAGCTCCGACAGCACCGGCCGCCGCAGCAGCCATACCTGTATGTTCCCACAGCTGGCAGACTGTCCATACCATTGCCAGGTCTCCGAAAATCATACAGAGCGGCGCCATGACAAAGCCGAATGTGATTGTCAGAAAATTGATTCCAACGGATTTGGTTTCCGGCACTGTCAGCATTGCAATGAAGATCGGTGAAACCGTCTTGAGAATCAGGAACAGCCCGCAGATTACAAGAATCATCAGATCCCGGAGACTTTTCCCGATCCAGATTCCGCCGCGGTAAACCAGGTTCGCGGTTCCGATCACCACGGCCTCATACCAGGAGCCGTCGACTTCGACATTCAGCATAACCCGGACTGCCTCCTCCACACGCCGGCCGGCATCAGTTCCCCACGAAAGCATCCCCTTGAAGAGCCGATCCGCCATCGCGGGAAAAACAGCGGCCAGAATCACCGCCAGCAGAACCCCGGCCAGATATTTCAGGCCTAGAAACTCGCCGAACTGCTGAAAATTCCGGTAGATGGAGAGAAAAATCAGCAACAGTGCGAATCCGAGACAGATGTGGTGCATTCGGTCAAGCGTGTCGAGGATCGTCTGGCTGATATTTTGAAATGTGATATTACCCGACATATACAGCCTCACCGGGAAATGAACTGTTCAATGAAGTTGTTGCCGACGGAACCTTTCGACTCCAATGCCTCCGCGCCGCTTTCATTGATTTTCCGGGCGTCATGGAGGGCCTGGGCTTTCTTCAAATCCCGTTCATCCAGCCGCAGGTTTTCAGCGTAAAACTGCTGTGCAACCATTGCGGAGTGCATACTCTGCGCCGCCAGCATCTGCCCAAGCGCATTGGATTGCCAGATTCCGTTTTTATAAGTTGCGTGCTGAAGTTCCGTCTGATTGGAAGTCCGAGGCTTGAAACGTTGGTCTTCCCGGTTCAGATCCTGCAGTTGAAGCAATGCTTTGGGCCCCCATTCAGACATGAATTTGTGAACGGCAAGAGCCCCTTTCTGAGTATCCGCGAGATTTTCCGAACGACGAATCTCCTCATCGGCCAGCGCATAATCGATCTGACGGAGCATATACCTGATATTGCCGGTATTGGCGACCCGGTCATCGGCCATATCCATCGCCTCCCGGGTGATGTTCAATGCCGCCTGGATTTCATCATCGTGCCAGAACTTCCGGTTCATATAGGCGGTCAGTTTCCGGGGATCGCCGATATAATCGGAGATCGCAACCGCGGTATCGTACATATCTTTGCAGGTGGAATAGGTATCCTGAGTAACCTTCAGGGTGTCAAGACCGGTTTGCAGAATTTCAGCGGTTTTACCGAGCTGATCGACCTGATAATCCAGAGCCATCTGCTGATAAAGTTCGTCCTGAATCGCCTTGACCGTGTTATGTACGTAGGTGACTGAATCGTGAACGGGATAGAATGCCCATACCGGCGAGGAGCACAACATCGACCATAACAGAAAAAACAGATTTGACTTCCGCATAATTTTCTTTCCTTTTCCTATTCCACGATTGAAAGGGCTACCGATGACGGAACATACTTCACGCCGTCATTCGGATACTGGACCGGCAGCTCGTAAATCCGGCTGCTCCGGGACTCTCCGTCCTCTGCCTGATGCAGTTTCTGGTAAAGCCAGTAAAGTTCCTTGACCGAATTGGAACGTCCGAGATCATAACCGGCCCGGTATTCCTTGCCTTTCTCATCCCTGAAGCCGGATTCGATGAATTGACCGAGCAGGAACGCTCCGGCTGCAGCGGCTCCGGTGGCCGCAAGCCGTGTGCCGTCATCCTCGTCTTTCGCCACATACGAGCCGGCAAGTGCTCCGCCCAGTCCGAGAGCGGGAGCCAGCAAATCAGAGGCTTGCGTTCCGGTGATCTGGCCGGAGGAGCAGCCGCAGAACAAAGAACCGGCCGCTGCCGCCGAGAATAGTTTCAAAATCAGTCGTTTCATGATCTTTTCCTTTCCGGGTTAATTGAGTATCGAGTCAAGAGAAGCGTCGGGGCTGACGCGCAGGTCGCGGGTGTCTGCCGGAATTTCCTGTACCTGTACGGCCGGCAGAGAATAGCCGTTTCCACTGCCGCCGGAACTGAACCGCTGCTGGTAGGCGATGTCGTTGATCATCGCCCGGAAATCTTCAAAACGGGTGTCCGTTTCCAACTTCAATTGTTCCAGCTTGTCGGCGATACTGCCATCCAGATTGGCGATCAGTTCCTTGTGTGAAGCATCGAGTGCTTCCAGAAGCTCTTTCAGTTCCGTGTCCCCGGTTTTCTGCTCGCTGCGGAGAGTATCGACAAAAGCCAGAACCTTTTCCGCCAAATCATCCAGCTGTTTTTGCAATGCGGCATTCTGGCCGGCGGCTTCGGCTTTCACCTCCTCCAGCTGTTTCAGATATTTCTCCTCTGCCGCCAGCAACTCATCCCTCAACTGCTTGAGCTGCAACTCCGCAGAATTCCGCAACGCGGCCAGATCCGCTTTCAACTGCGCAATCTCTTTTTCATGGGCGGCAAACTCGGAATCATCCTGCCGAAGTTTGAGTCCAAACTCAAGGTCAGCGAGTTCATTGCGGAGCTGTTCCAGTTCCAGGAGTTTCCGTTTGCGTCGTTCACGTTGTTCCGTAGCATCTGCATCGATGGTTTCCAGAACCTTGATTTCCAGATCAAGGTCGGCGATCTCCGTCTCTTTGGTTTGAATCTTCGCTTCCAATTCCTGTTTCAACGCTTCGAGTTTTTCATCGGAATAGACGGTGTAACGAATTCGGTTTTCAAGGCTTTTCAGTCGTTCGACGACTGCGGCATCCAGAGCCGTCAATTGTTTTTCCAGCATATCGAATCGTCTGGCAGTTTCCTGAAGATGCTGTTCCCGCACCGCTTTTTCTGCGGCCAACTCCTGATACAGGTTGCGGATCTCCGAATCCAGTTTCCCGATCTCTTCCTCAATCAATTTGCGGATGTTCTCCGAATCATGGGAGTTTTCCTCTTTCATAGTTTCGATTTCCCGGGAAAGTTCCGCAATCTTCCCATCGAGTTCTTCAATTTCGGCCCGGTATTTTTCGTCGATCGCCTTGAGTTCCTTTTGCAGGGCTTCCAGGTCTTTGTCGTGTATCACTCTGATGTTTTCCAGACAAGTGTCATATTCCACCTGTTTTTCACGCAGTTCCGCAATTTTGTCATAAAGCTCACGATCCGCAGCATCCAGCTTGTCGAGATCGGTCTCCAGACGCTTGTTCACCGCTTCAAGCTGTTCCTTGAGAGTGGCTGCAGTTTCACGGTACTGGTGTTCCAACGTAACCAGTTGCTGATTCAAAACGGCAACTTCCGCATCGATTTCAGCCTGCAAGCCGGCAACTTGCCCGGAAATTTGATTTTGAAGTTCCGCAACCTCGCGATCGTGCTTTTCTGTGGCGGCGGCAAATTGAGTTTCCAAAGTGAGCCGTTCCAGTTTCCCGGCAGTGATTTGCTCCTGCAGCTCGCGGACTTCCCGGGAAAATTTCTCTCGCAGTCCGGCGATTTCAGCATTTGCCGATTCAATCCGGGCATGCAGCTCAGCTGAAACATCCCGATATTTGCCGTCGATGGAATTCAATTGATCCTGCAGGCCGGAAGTGGCATTGTCGATTCGTTCCTGAAGTGAGGCGTTTTTATCTTCTATCCGGCGCTGCAGTTCGGCAATGTCACGGTTGTGAAGTTCACGCAGGGAATTTTGCCGCTCCTTCAAAGCAAACTGTTCCGCCGTCAGGTCATCCAGCTCTTCCTGAAGCTCTCGGTTGCCTGCGGCGATTTCCGTTTTCAAGGCATCGACCTGCGCATTGACCTTTTCCAGACGGTTGTTCACATCTGCGATTTGCACTGCATACTTTTCCTCCTGAGCAGTAATCGATTGAGTCAGCAGCTTGATGTCGGCCTGATGTGCTGCAGTTACCGTTTCTGTCGCTGTCACAATCCGGGATTGCAGTTCCTGAAAGTCCCGGTCATGGAGTTCCCTGGTCGCCGCCTGCTGGGCCTGCAAAGAGGTCACCCGCTCTTTCAGCGGGTCGATCTGCGCCTGCAAACGCTGATCGGCAGCCTGATAACTCTGTTCGAGCATTCCCAATTCGGCATTGATCCGGTCCATTTCGGAATTCAATACCTTCACTTCAACGGCGTATTTACCCTCAAGTTCCAGAATCGTACGGTTGAGTTTCTGAATGTCCGCATTGTGAGCGGCGGTAATCTCTGCAGATCTGGCCTCGATCTGCTGCTGAACTTCGGCAATATCGGAATCGTGTCCGGCTTGCGCTTCCTCAAGCTGTTTCTGCAGTTCCGATTGCCGGGAAGTCAGTTCGTCAAGTTGTGCTTTCAACTCCCGGTTTTCTGTGGAAAATTTGCTGTCAAGTTCTTCCTGCTGTGCCCGCAACCGGGCGATTTCCGTGTCGATCCGCTTTACCTCGGCAGCATATTTGCTGTTGAGTTCCTCAATGCGGGTGTCGACCTCCTGCTTTTCCTGATCGCGTGAATTTTCCAACTCTTCCAGCCGATCCTGAAAATCATCCTGTTCCTTTTCAACTGCCGCAATTTTGTCATTCAGGTCGTCTCCCAGTTTTTCCAGCTCTTTTTCATAGTCTGCAATTTTTTTGATAATTGCAGCCTGATCCGCATCATGTCCGGCAATTGCGTCGTCCAATTTCTTCTGCAGTTCTGCGATCTTCTGATTCAAGGCTTCCGTCTGAGTATTCAGCGTCCCGTTCAATTCATTGCGCAAATCTTCCAGAGAGTGATTCCAATCCTCCTGAAGATGGGTGATGTCATCGCCGGGTTCATCCCAATCTACGGCGGTCGCCATCACGATCTCGCCGTTATTCGGATTGTCGCCATTGCCGGTTTCCGATACCGTGTAGTTGCCTTCAATCAGCCGGGTGGTCTTGATCAGGCTGACGCTGGCGGTGACTTTCGTATCCATGATGACCTGACCGATCCGTGTGCCCTCCGGATCGATCAGATAGATCACGATATGGAGATAATTGTCGTTCATGCGTTCCGCACAAGCCATGAAAGTCGCCGTGTGTCCGACCTGAGCGGCAGAGGCGGGAATCGTAAAACTGCGGGCACTCCCTTCCGAAATGAAAAAGACCTTTGCTGCCTGGCTGCCGGGAGCTGCCCCCAGCAGCAGGGAAGTCAGCAGAGACGGTAAGAATTTGCGTTGCATAAAAATTCCTTTCAGTTGATTTGTTGTCCGACAAGTTCGCGATAGGCGATCTTCGCCTCATCGATCAGCGGCGTAATCCGTGAACCGACAGTCTGTTCGATCCTGTCCAGCAGTTGAAACAGGCGGTTGTCCTCATCCAACAGTTCCGCAGCCAGCAGAAAGCGGTCCGCGAATCCAAGTTCGCGGTACCGGGCGGCCAGTTCTTTCAGGAGACGGTTGATCCGGCTGTGAAGTTCACCGCTGGTTGCCGCTGCCGCCAGAATTGTACGGGAGGCATAATTTCTCCCTACACCGACCATCGGCCAATCCGCGCGTTGCGCATAAAGCAGAAAACTGGAGAAACGCTTTCCCGGCGGTAAATGTTCCGGCGAGGGAAATCCCATAATAGTGCGCTTGGCTTCATCGGACAACGCGATATAATTGCCGATCGAATCAAGTTCCGCCGCATCCGTATTTTTCAGAAACAGAAACAGTTTGCTTTGGGTCATGATGATCTGTCCCACTCCGGACTGCGCCATCTGCGCGATCGACTGCGTGATCGTAATCGCCACACAGTTGAATTTACTACGGAACTGGGCATAGGTTTGTTTCATGATTTCAGCCGCCCCCGGAATCAACAGGAAGCGGGAAGCTTCCTCAAAGAGATACGCCTTTTTCACGGAACGCGGCATGTTGATGATCTGGTTCTTCACCAGGTTGTTGATTACAATCCCGACCAGATTTTTCAGGGCATTGTCCGCCTGTGCCATTTTGCCGAGTTCGATGTGGATCCAGCGTTTTGAAAGGTCAATGGTCGTCTCGCCGTCGAACAGGCATCCCTTGCCGGATTCCGTTGCGTACACCGCCAACCGGGCCGCAATCCGGGAAGTCTCCGACTTTTCCAGATTGGAGAGCAGCGTTTCACGGACCGCTTCGACCAACTGGGAGTGATATGGCATGTCACCGCTTTTCATAAACGCATAGGAGAGATTCCGCAGCATCTCCGGATCATCGATGATACGGTCATTGATCTGTTGAATCGTCCAGGTCCGGTGAAGCGTCAGCAACTCCTGTTCAAATTCCTCCAACTCGCTTTCCGGTCTGGCCAGAATTTCCCGAAATTCAAAGAACGCATCCAGCACCGTATTCTGATCCGGCGGCAGACCGGGAATCATCGCTTCGATGGTCAGGCTCATTCGGGCCGCCTCTTCCAGCTCTTCCCGGTGCCGGTTGCGCCACTCATTGTACGCATCGGCATAGACCGTCACAACATATGGCGTAATGATCGCCGCCCGATCCTGAATCTTTTCAAGATCGGAACTCTCGCCGCACATCGCCGTCAGGAACATCACGGCAAATTCAATTTGAGCCGGCGTCAGCGGCAAACCGCCTGTGTCGAAGTAATTGAGCGTCAGATTTGCGCCCGGATCAATCACGATATACTGCGCCTGATCTCCGTAAAGACGCGTCAGATTGAAATAACTCCCGCCCTCCTCAATCACCACCACTTTCCCGAATTCATGGAAACATTGCGACAGGATCGATACGAAATTCACCGATTTCCCTGCACCGGTCTGGCCGAGGCAGAGAGTATGCTGGGCTGTATTTCCGTCGAAAAACGAAAAGGTCATCAGATTGCCGTGATCGCCTTCAAACAGAATGTCGCCATCCTTGCCCCTCCCGACAAAAGAACTTGAAAACGGCAGCAGCGCCGCCAGCGGACGGTGCATGCAGTCCAGAAGCGCATCCCGCCGCGGATAATAGAGATATCCCGGCAAGGTCTTGGTGAAATTGTGCAGGCTCTGCCGTCCCAGCTCATAAGAGTCCAAGCTACTGAACATGGAGGTCGCCGCCTGTTTCAGAATGGTGGAATCGCTCTGAAGCTCCGTAAGATTCCGGTTCCAGATATGGATGATGTACTCCGCTTTCAACGGAAAATCTTCGCCCTTGCCGAGCCGGTAGATATGTTCCGTCAGGGCATCCAGTCCGGCAGAGGCAGCGACTTCGCTCTCCTCTTCCTGTAAATCCGCCCGGACCCGCTTCCAGTGTTTTTGTTTTTGCTCGATGGTCTTTTCCACATCCTGCGGCTCAATATTGACTGCGATGGTCAGATTCTGCAGGGAATTTTCCAACAGCCGGGAACTGTAAAACGGCACAAGATCCGTTTTAGGGAAATCATGAAGCGTGAAGATGTTGTGAAAGTAACCGTCGGACGTGAAGCCGACATATCCCGATTCGGTGGAGGTGATTCCGGCGTATTCACAATGGTAAATGTCGGCAAGCCGGTACTTAAAAGCCGACTCATAGTCAATCTCCAGATCAAGTGCGGATTTATTGACCGCCCGGTAAAACTCCCGGAATAATGCGACAGCCCCCAAAGGCCTGACCGGCAATGCCAGAAAAGCCTCCGCATCAGACATGTCACGGGCAAAAGCTGCAGCGACCTCCCTCTCGAACGCGGCACGTTCTCCGGGGGATTCCGGCATCAATCCGCCTTTCAGGAACATACCGAGTTTTCGACTGAAATATAGATCGACATATTCCCGGCGTAAAATACGCGCAGAGATTTTACGGTTGATTTCTTCGGCAATTTCATTCCGGATATGCCGGCTCCACGCAGCGGTCGTCTTTCGAGCCGTATCCTCCTGATAAGAAGCCAGAATATCCCGGTAATCCGCATCGCGGGTATAGCGGACCTGAATTCTCTTGTCGAGGGTTTGCGACGCCAGCCAGCCGGACAACCGGAAAAAAAGGTCGTTCTTCAAACCGTTGTTTGCATTTCCGAGATTGGGGATCTCAAGCCGGTATCCTTTGCTGACGAATCCTCTGCCGGACAATTCGCCATATACCAGAAAGCTGTCATCCGGATTTTCCGTTTTGACGATATAGCCGTCAGGAAGCTGCTGCATAACCGCCTCCCTTCCGTTCAGGTTTGCGCAGGAACCGTCCCTGCAGTTTCTCATCCAGCCAGAACCAGAAAAAATACCGGGGCTTTTCGGCCACGAACTTCCGAATGAACAGCACGGAGAGGAATGGCGGCGCGGCCAGCGCAAGTCCTGCTGCCAGAATATGAATCGGATATACCGCAATGGCACAGAACACTCCCAGCACCAGCCCGGCGAAAAACACATAAACCGTATTGCCGCGGACGCGGAAGCCGAAGAGCTTTACAACAGACTCCACCATCTGGGGAGGATTCCGGGTAATGATAATCGCTGTCGTTTTGTTCATGGTTTCTCCGATCAAAGCGTTGGCGAAAAATTCAGGTCGATATTCAGCACGGTTCTGAAAATGTAGTACACCACCGCCAGAAAGACCGGGATCAGTACTCCCGCCGCCACTGTCATCTTGCCTTTTCCCGAATCCTGACTCATCTGATAGCCGCCAACCCCGATCAGAATCAGTGAAGTCAGCATGATCATTCCGATGATAAAGTATCCGACATATCCCAGTCCGGCTTCCAGCGTCACCTGCTGGATCGCCGCGTGAACCCGCGATGGCAGCGCCAGCCAGAACAGCAGCGCCGCATGATACTTGCCGGGTCTTATCAAATCCCTTGCTCTCATAATCTATGAAATTCCTTCCTTTATTTTATTATTGGTTGCAAATTTGATTATATTGTCGCAAAATTCAGCTTCCTTTCACTTTTATAGCTTGACTTCTTGGAGAAATGGCAGTAGTTTAATCGTAAACAATACGTATTGTATTTGATTATAAAATGGCATTCGAGTCACGCTTTGTCAAGTGGTGAAAAAGAAAAAATATGATTTTTCAAGAGGAGAACATGAAATTGCCGAGTACTGTTTCAACCCAGGTTTCCCAGGAACATCTGCAGCTGGCCAATGGCTTGGAGAACTTTCTCCAAGCTCGTATCATCGGTCAGGAAAATATCGTTGCGAATTTGAGTAATTGTCTGAAATACGGCTGGTGCGACCTCAGTACGCCGGGGCGTCCGCGCGGGACTCTGTTCCTGCTTGGTCCCACCGGCGTCGGTAAAACCGAATCCATTCGTGCCGCCGTGGAATATCTGTACGGCGAAGCCGACCGGAATCTTCTGCGGCTGGATATGTCGGAATTCTCCCGGCAGGCCGGCGAGGAGGCATTGATGAATCTGATCGGAACACCGGGCGGAAAAGATGCCGGGCGCATGGGAACGTTTCTGGAACAGCACTCCGAGGGGGTCATTCTTTACGATGAAATTGAAAAATCACATCCCGCGATTTTCACCATCCTGCTTCAGCAACTCGATGCTGCGAGAATCACGCTCAGCAATAACAAAACCTATGATCTGAGCAGGTTCTTTATCGTGGCGACCTCGAACATCGGCGCGCAGGTATTTCAAAACATCAGGCATCTGTCCGAACGGCGCCTTCAACAGAATATGGAGATGCTGCTCAAGGAGCGTTTCAGCCCGGAATTCGTAGCCAGATTCGGAAAGTTCGGGCATGAAATCCTGATTTTTCGCCCTCTGAAGCCAGACCATCTGCGGCAGATTGCACAGAACTTTTATCAACGTCTGTTGCCTTTGTACCGACAATCACACGGCATAGATCTGTACGCTTTTACTCCCGCTGTAATTGAAGAAACGCTGCGTTCCATCGACAACATCAGAAATGGCGCCCGCGAACTCCGCAGCAATATCGAACGTAAGATACGGGAGTTCATGTTTGAACTTCTGCTTCAACATCCCGAAGGCAACATTCACGGCTGGCTCGATGTCCGTCCGGATGTACCGGAAAAATTTCAACTGCATACCGGAGAAATAAAAGAGGAGGTCATCCCATGTCGATAATCCGCACCGTACTCAATGAATACCAATTGACCGGCAATATTGCAGACTTCCTGCAACAACTGCAGACAAAGGCGCAAACGGTTCCTCCGGAAAAAGACGGTGTGCAATACTGCCGGATTGACGAACTTTACGGATTCATGCCGCCTTTGGAAATTCAGTGGCATACTTCCGCAAGCGGTAAAGAAGAGATCAGAGAAACCATCCGTTTCCACCAGTTGGACGGCATCCTGATTCTTCAAACACAATGGGATGAACTTTCGCTGACGGTATGGCTGGCGCAGGGAACATTCTACTGCTCCTGCCTCAATCTCTTCAAAGAATCATACAAACTCCGGCTTTCACCACAATTGGACCGGGAGAATTATTCCACCCTTGTTCAATTGGCCCGTTTCCAGCTGGAACTGCTGGCACAGAGTTTCAACACGCCGTTGTTGAGACTGCCAGCGATCCGCCGGCAGCTTCTGCTGACTTTGGAGAAAAACGATGATCCGCTGTTTCAGAACTGCTGTCTGGAAATTTTCATCCGCCTGTTGAATCAGGAACCGGGCGGAGAGGAGATTCTCGATCAGGAGATTTTCCTGAAACGTGCCAAAATCCAACTCGCGGAAGTCCTCTCACGGCGGGCTGCTTTTACTGTCCGGCCCGAATACCGTTCCAAATACTCTCGTGCTGCCGCTTATTGTGTTGAAGAATTTTGGGGAGAGTTGTTTATTCCGATCAATCTGATCTGGGGACATCTGGCCAACCTGCCGTATTACCGGCAGAAGATCCGAGAAGGAACTCCCGGAAGTTTTGCTTTTGAAGAAAGTTATCACCCGGACGGCAGCGTGGTCGTCAGCGAGGTCTATCCGGTTGATGCAGCAGAACAGCCGGAACTGGTTGTGAGGTTGCATTGTGATGTCTACCGGGAAATCTTTCCCGACTATCATACCGCTGTCGCCAACAGGAAGATCGCAATGGAACTGATCAGACAGTTTCACGGAGAAGAGAAAAATGACCGCATTTGATCAACTGGTAATCCGAATTGAAAACAGCATTCGCACGGAAGAGAATCAAGATTCTTCAATGCGCAACCTGCATCTGGAAATTTTTCAGCAGCTCAAAATGACACCTTTACCGCATGAAACATCCGGTCGGCAATTCCTGGGGGGGCCCGGACGGGAAGAGCAGATTCGGATTGAGTTCATTCAAAAGGCGCAAAAAATCGGGGCCGGCTTGGCCGTCCGCAACTTCGCGCAGGAAAGCCTGTATTCCGGCAGATCCTTTTTCTTGAGGTTGCTGCAAAGGGGACTCGAAGCCGTCGGGCGGAAAATCGGCGCGGACTATGCGTGTAAACTTTATCCTGAACTCCGGCGGTTACGGGACAATGGCGAGAAGCCGCCGCAACTGGAATTGCAGCCGGCCCGGAGGAATGCTTTTTATCAATTCACAGTGAAAAATTATGGAGACCGTTATGAGCTTGAACCAGTCACGGAGATCGGAGAAGCCTGGCAAAATTCCATTCAGTTTGACGACAAACGACAGCGATACATCGAGGAGTTCACATTCAATACATTGGAAAAGGCCGATGCCATGCATGGAGCCTGGGAGCGGTTCATCGCAAAAAAGGGACGGTGTCCCGTTGCTTATTGCCTTACCGTCAAACGGGATGCCTCTGGGCATTATTCGGTTTCGTCGATTTCGCATGTCCCGTTTGTCATGAAAGAAAACCGCATCATCAATCAGGACGGCAGTTCATCGGAACGGCGTATCTTTTCATCAGTTTTTGAAGCAGAGCAAGTTCGAGCGGTTCTGGTGAAGCAAAAAGACGACAGGACGCAGGCGGTGGAACTGGAACATACTTCAAAAAATATGTCTTCAAAGAAGACCAGGACACTTCAGACTCCCCGGCTGGTTAAGGAACAAAGCAGGCCGCAGACCACGGATCGTATTTCCCGGCAGTCTCCCGGAGGACGAACCGTGTAAATCCCACTGCAAACGGCTTCGTAAAACTTGCAGGAGTTCAGATTATCGAAGTTTATACCGGCAATGCCGGTAGACGCCTCCCTTTGAAATTCCCCGGTCACAGGTTTGTGAACCGGGGAATTTCCCATTTTTGAAGGAGGCTATATGACCAGACACGAACTCTACAAAGCGATGGAACAGGAAAAAATCATCATGTATGACACGTTTTTCGCCAGGCTGGAACGCACTCCACTCCCGGAGCTGATGACCCGTTGGATCGGAATCCTGATTCTGGACCGCGAATACCGGATCGGCACGCACAGGGCCGAGTGGCTGGCAACAGTCATGTGGAATTCCGCGGCACTGACAGTCGGAGAAGCCGAACTTGCCCGGCGGGAATCAGAACGTCAAAAGGAAACTGAGCGGCAGGCAAAAGCGGAACAACTGCGTAAAACAATCAAAGCAGATCGGGAACTCGCCCGACAGAAACTTGCGTTCTGGCATCTCTGCTCCAAAGTTGACCATCGCCGGCTCGTCGAAAATTTTCTGCCTGCATGTGACGAATTCTATCAGGGATATGTAAGAAAAAAGTTTCTGAACGATCTGGAAAATATGCCGGACCGGACTGTATTGTTATGGTTCTGGCAGGCCATCCCGCCTTTCTCCCTGAAGGAGGAGCCGTCCCGTAAAATATCCCTCGACTCCCTGGCTGCCTGAGGTAAAAATATGATGAGAACCATCCTGTTTGTAAATTTCCTGCAGGAAACTCGGCAACTGCGTTCCATCGTCAAACAGATTCCTTATGCACCGGAAGATTCGGAGATGTATTTTATCGATATTTCTACGGCGGATAAGGAAAAGCTGGGCGTCGATGCGCTGAGTTATCTGAATAATCACTATGAGGATGACACCCCCTGCGTCTGGCTGATGCAGCCGTCTCACATCGCTTCGATCCATATGCCGGTGAAGTATATGCGGTTGCAGTTGCTGCTGGCAATGCTGCGGCAATTCCAGAACCGATACCACTTGCTGGACAAGGCGACCACCGCATGCGACAGTATAGGACAAATATTGCAGCGTAATATACTGCCGCAGGAAATCCAGCTTATCGCACGGAACCGGGATGTTTTTACTGTCCGATGGAACTTCTGTAAAGAGGAACACATTTTTTTGTTCCGGGGCAGTCAGAATGTCACCCACAATCTATGCCGGATGATTCAACAGGTCCGGTACGAAAAAAAGCGAACCTTGCAACAGCAGAAAATATGGATTCAAAATTGTTTGTCCGCAGTGACTTCCGCAATTGAACAGGCCGAATATGATAAACTCCGGGAATGAAATCTCACAGAATCCTTTTTGTCCTTTTGTCGGCGCGTCAGTCAAGTGAGCGCGCCGACAACAACAACCTTCAAAGAAAGAGTTACGTATGAATGAAACCATTTATCAACTTGCCGACAGCGGCGGAAGTGTCAGGATCGTGGTTCAGAAAAAGCCTGACGGGGATTTTATCATCGGCATCAGCAATGGAAAAGACCGGCCGCTGATCTGCCAGGGAGCACGGGAAACCGTCTGGAATGAGTTCGAAAGTCGCCTGCCGCAGTATCTGAATGAGCTGAAGACAGCCGCCATCGAAGCCAAACTCAACGCAGCAGAGGAAATCCCCACCCAAGACACAAAAACTGTATCCGGTATCGCAGCAGCGGCTCCGGAAGAATTGGAACAGGCTGAACTCGATTTCGGATTTTAACCACATAACCTCAAGGAGATGCAACCATGAACAACACAACCGCCACTCTTCCCGTCAAACGCACCTTCAACTACAACGGCATGAAGCTTGACGATCCCGATCCGTCGATGCCTCCGGAAAAAGTTCTGGAGTTCCACGCACTCCTGCACGCCGGACTCACCAATGCCGCGCTCAAAGGGCCTGCCATCGGTCCGGACGGTGAACAGACTTACAAAGTCGAGGTCAAAATCGGCGATGACAACTAAAGGGGAAAGAATCACATGGCGGGGATTGCAGCAACAGTTCTTGAAAGATCGGATGAAGGGACTTTGGATCCCGTCCGATTTTTCACAGGAAAACCGTTCCTGTGCGAAGCGCTTATTTCTGGCGGTACAGAATGCGCAGCCCATCCCCGTCCAACCGGAGGTCCTTCCGCCCATTATCTGACCATGCCGGGGTTGGAAACGGTTCAGGAGCTGATCCAATCCCCGGTAGACAACGAACCACCCTGCCGTATTCTGGCGGGATTGAATCGGATTTTTCCGGTTCAAAAGTATCTGGCCCACTCTTTCGAGCCTCAGCAGGTGCTTACGAAAGCATTTCACGCCTGGCTGGAGAGTTTTATGTCAAAGCAGGTACTTGCCCGGTTCGGATTGTCATTGCAGATTCTGTCCTCGACGGAAATCGGGCATGAACTTTTCTATGAATTACCCGAAGCGAACGCCATAATTCAATTCGGGTTCAATGATTTTGAAAACGTTTATTTTCCATTGGGTGATGTCCTGAAAACTTACGATGAACAGCATCCGGGATTAGCCCGGTATGTCCTTCAGATGTTGAGCGATTGTCCGCTGCACATCGGGACGCCGGAGATCATCTATGAGATGGTCTCCTATTTCTGCTGGGGCGGCGAAAACAATGAAGAAGTAATTCTTCAGGAACGCTACGACGAGTATCTTGAAATGGGCGAGTCGGAGGAAGATGCCCGGGAAGCTGCTTATGAAACAATGGTGGTTCGCTATGCCGAATTTGAAGAGAATCTGCCGGAATGGACGTTTCAACGTTCAGGACAAGACAAGGCCTATTCCGGTCCGATTCTACCGGAGTTGAAAAATCTGAAACGGTGCCATATCCGTTGGAAGAAACGTAAAAAGTTACATTATCTTTATCCAAATTATGTTTTTCCGGGAATTGTAGTGTCGCTGGATCAGCAGGGTTATGCTTTCAGTTGCGATCTTATCAACCGGATCGGCAATGATCAGATACAATGTGGAGCAGATTACTATTTCACCACATTGGCCTGGCCGCTCCCGATCCATAACTCCGGTGAAATGCAGGTTGTCTTTCGTGAAATCCGGCAGACGCTGGAATATTTCTCCGCCTGCATGGATTTCCTGTTTATGCACGAAAAGGAGTATTCAGATGCTTGAAGTATCCTATCCCACAGAACATGCGGAATATCATTTGACCCATGCCCTGCTGTTCTATCACAGCGGTAATACGACTATGGCGACAGTGCATAAAGTTCAGAACCGTCAGCTTCTGGCGGGGAAAAGTATTTCCATAGCGGATGTTGAAGAACTGTTTCATTCGGAGAATCAACATCAAAAGATGCAGTTTCTGCCTCCGGAAGTGATCGCCTGGTCCCGAAACGAGGTCGTGTGGTTTGAAAAAAGCCGCATCCGGCCGATCTATTTCAACGTCCCGGAGGCCAACAGACGGTTTTTGAACAAAATTTCCGGTAAAAACGTCATCTGGCCGAATCTGGTATTTCGGATTTCACGGAAGCAGATTTTCTGCTGGGCTGTCAAAAGCAGAACACGCCCGGATTTAGATACGAAACTGTATAACGCTCCATTTACCAATATCTTCACCTCTCACTGTTTTTGTCCGCCGGTTCAGTTTCAGGAAATCCGGGATGAAAATATGATCGACTTCGCCCGCAAAGCGACAGACTTGTTCTTTCGGGGGCATTTCTCACATCTCTATGGAAATATGCCGGACAGCATCACCTATTCACGGGGCCGGGACCGATTCTGGGAGAAAATGGTCAGAGATTTGGAACGCGGCAAATGCAAATCGTTCCCGAACCGCTATCTGGTATCCTCAAATATGACACTCAGAGAGATTTTGCAATGAAACATCATACTCCGCCGGAATTTCACACGAAGCCGGTCTATATCGAACTGGCCGGAGCCGGAGCCACCGGTTCACTGATTCTGGCCGGGCTGGTCCGGTTGCATCTGGCCATGCTCGAACTCGGGCATCCCTATGGTCTGCGAGTTCGCTGCTGGGACCCGGACACCATTTCTCACGCCAACATCGGCAGGCAGCTTTTTGTGGAAAGCGAGATCGGTAGGAACAAAGCAGTCACGCTCATTACGAGGTACAATTATCACTTCGGCCTGGACTGGTCGGCCAAGCCGGAACGCTTCTCGCCGGATCAATATTGCAACAGTGGAAATCTCATTGTTATTTCCGCAGTGGATTCCAGAAAATCACGAGCGGAAATCAGTGCAGCGAACCGCGAATACCCCAAGGCTTACTGGATAGACTGCGGTTGCGGTCTGGATTATGGGCAAGTCTTTTGCGGGAACGGCTCGCCGGAACTGCCGTATCCCTGGGTGAAGCATCCGGAGTTGATCGATACTTCGCAGGACAAGCCTGGCCGCTCCAGTTGTTCCATAGCCGATTCCCTGGAACATCACGGCCTCTTCATCAACCAGTTCATCGCCACCGGAGTTCTCGAATTCGTCTGGCAGCTTTTCCGCAACGGGGGGCTTGATTATTCCGAACTGTATTTCAACATCAAAACCGGACGCATGATGCCGGTCATGATCGAACTTCCGGAAAAGCAGGAGATTAAATGCAATGCGGCTTGAAAACCCGGCGGCCCAAACTATATTATGGTTCAAGGAGTATTGAGCATGAAAGATCTGACCAGCAGCGTTTATACATTTGAAAAACTGATTCAGGGCGATTTCCTATATGTTGATAAGACGGAATATATCTGGAAACTTATTCAGCCTGCCTACGCTCAGTATTTTTTGTCACGCCCGCGGCGTTTCGGCAAATCTCTGACTGTATCCACGCTGGAAGCGATCTTTCAAGGTCAGAAAGAACTGTTCAAAGGTCTGGCGCTTTATGATAAGCCGTATGACTGGAAACAGTACCCGATTATTCATCTGGACCTGGGAACATCTGATATCAAGTCTCCGGAACAACTGGTGACTTTCTTATTGAAGAAACTTGAAGCCATAGCCGAATCTTTGAATATTGCATTGGATTGCAATCAGACTCCGACTGCTGCATTTGAAGATCTGGTAAGAGCAGTTGGACAGAGAGAAAAAATTATTATCCTGATCGATGAGTATGATAAACCGATTCTGGATAATATCGCCAATCCTCTTGTAAACGACATTTTGAGCATTTTGCGCGGCTTTTACAGCGTGGTCAAGGGCACGGAAGCATTGCAGCGTTTTGTCTTCATGACCGGTGTCAGCAAGTTTTCCCATGTTTCAGTCTTTTCCAATCTCAATAACCTGACCGATATCACCATGGAAGCCGGTTTCGCCACCATGCTGGGATACACGCAGGAAGAACTGGAGTATTATTTCGGAGATCGGATCGAACTGCTCGTGGAGATCAATCAATCTTCCAAAGAGGAGATGTTGCGGAAAATCAAGCTGTGGTACAACGGCTACCGTTTTGAGGAAAATTCCCAGACGGTGTACAATCCGGTTTCACTGGTTCAGTTTTTCAGGAACAATGGGAAGTTCAACAATTACTGGTTTAAGACGGGAACGACCCGGGTTCTGCTTGAGTTGATGAAAGACAGCAATGCCGATTATGTCAAAACCCTGACGATGCCGGAAACCTCTTCTTTTTTCGATTCGTTTGAGATTTCCACATTGAAACCCAAGACCCTGCTGTATCAGACCGGTTATCTGACCATTGACAAATGTGTGGAAAACCCGGTTCCGTATTCGACGGAAACGATGACCAGTTATTATCTGCATTTCCCGAATCTGGAAGTGGAAAAATCTTTCAATGAGAACCTGTTGGAATATTATGCAAACTTTACCGGGAAAACTGCGCAGGACGCTTATGTGAATCTGATCCGTTCCGTGGGCGAAGGGAATGTGGACGGCTTCGTCAAAGAACTGAACTCTATATTCATCAACATCCCCTATGCGATCCGCAACGACAATGAAAAGTATTATCAGTCGATCTGCTGCGCGATTTTCAGTATGCTTCGTCTTTATGTTCAGGCGGAAGTCTGTACAAATGAAGGGCGGATCGACCTTGTGGTTCAGGCCGGCGACTGGATTTATGTGATCGAGTTCAAGCTGAACAAAAAAGCGGAACTGGCGATCAGGCAGATCCATGATAAAAATTATGCGGAGAAGTACCGGGAAAGCGGTAAGCGTTTGACGCTGGCTGGTATCAAGGAGATTCTAATTATCTCTACGCCTT
>ENA-UEQM01000168-UEQM01000168.1-human-gut-metagenome-genome-assembly--contig:-NODE-168-length-46200-cov-9.132320_pt1 | contig 46200 bp, 38 predicted proteins | sample MGYA00242948_ERZ507948 | MGnify/ENA primary metagenome ERZ507948 (study PRJEB26167, sample SAMN06115440) | human gut metagenome | host: Homo sapiens | place: China:Hubei | collected 2015-07-28 | study... | reverse complement strand
CTTCCTGCCGGGTAATGTACGGTTCTCCATACAGTTCTCTCTTTGCCCAGTCGGGGCAAACCATTCTTGAGTTTCTTTGGGGCATAATGCCTCCTTAAATAAAATATTAACCGGTATCCCCGCGCACGATTCCTCGGAACCATGCTGTTAACGGTTCGTGTATCCGGATTAAATCAGGATAAAGCTGTTGTTGCAAAGAACGTGAACGCCAATATCTGTGTACGGTGCCACGCAAGAACAATGTCTTGTTTTGATAGGAAGAATACTTCTGTTTCTTCGATAAAACTTAATATAAGCAGCGATGCGTAAAATGTCAAGGGGATGCAAAACAGAGCTGTTTTTACAACGAGAAAACGTTATCAATAATGAATCATGAATGCAAAACATGAACATGGCTTATTTGATATAAAATCTATATCTTATTTAAATTCATTATGTTATGACGTAAACGGCGCAAGATGTTCATAGATTCTCAATAAGATCGCTATTACCGTAAAGAGATTGGGCTTGTATTTTTTCAAAAGTATGCTGTGGCCGGTGAATACTGAAAAATCCTAAAATCTCTCACGGCGGAGCTTGAATTATCGCCTGCGTCAAGGTATTCTTTTTGGCGGAAAAGGTTTTCAACCACCAAGGGGAGGATACCGGGGGATGAAGTACAAAATCATCGACTCACTGGATGAACTGAATGAGAAGCTGCAAGAGCTGAACCATTCAGATGACGCAGAGCTGAGAGTGATCCAGATCAAAAGCCTCGGAAAAGTTGAGCCTCTTCAAACCGCACCGCTTTTGACATACACATCCCCACAAAATGAATCTGCTGCTCCGAAGATCACCAGCCAAGTGAATGCAAAGCCATTGATAAAACGTCCCGTGTTTTATGATGTTGCAAAAACGATTCATCCCCGACTGAATATTGCCTATGAAGCATATCACCCCCGCGGAGCAGTTCTTGTCGATGAGCAGAAAACAAAGATGCTGGTGCTGAACGATTTTTTTAAACGGAAGGGAGTGCTATTTTACCCCGTTGACGATAAATCGGCTAATCTTGACTGGCTGCTTTACCTCTGCCATTTTCTCTTGCCGTGCGGTATACTGGGGGATTATATTTTTTTCCCTTTGCCGCTGCTAAAGATTAAAGGTGGAATAAAATCGGAATTGGAGAGCAATTTAGATAATCCTTTGGTATGGACACAGTATTATCCTTTTGGACAAGAGGATTTTAAAACAGTAAACTGGGACAATGGGTATTACAGTGCAGATAGCCCTGAAAATAAATTTTCACAGCTCAAAAATCATAGACTGCACGATGTTACCGAAGGGAATTTTTATGCGATTCCGATAGATACGATTGAGCTTGAAAGCGAATATACAATCAATCCGGTTACATATAAGTTACTGACTGCATTTGCATTTCCGGTCTATGAGGGTTTGATGGTTTTCGCGCCTTCCGTGTTATGCGAAAAACTGTTGCTTTACCTTGATAAAAAATATCGGGCAAGCGCGGCTCCTATAGAGCAGGTAAAAAAATTGCTGCACCAAGTCAAGAAATCCGAACTGGAAAATTTTGAAAACATGGTCCTTCCAGAAAACAAGTCTGTTATTGAGATCATTGATATCGAAAAAGACAGTGGCAGAAGCAAGCAGATTAAGTTTCGCATATCAACGGAGAAAGAGGATTCTGCCAAGGAGCCTGACAAGTGTACTTTTCTGGAACTGAAAAGAATACTGGTTTTGCATTATGTGACCTTTTCCTCTGTACGATTCATTTTGCCAACAGAGAAAATCCAAAAAGCACGACTGGCAGAACGACAAGGTATCCCTATTGAATCTATCAAGGGAGAAGTTCATGACGGTCAATACTTTCCAACAGAGGCAGAAGAAAAAAACTGTTCAGAAAAAAGATGTCCTGCTTGTACCTGCCGTGAAGAGTGTCGGCTTCTACAAGCAATATGGGGAGATGACAGCAATACGGATCGTACGAAAGGGCGATTAAACAAGGCTCATACTCCCATCATACGCACACAGCGGTCAAAAATCCCTAAATATCGCCGTTTTGTTTTGGCTTATCCTGTGCGGTTTGCTCCGAAGGTTTTAGAACGGCTCTCCGCCAATCCCCCTGAAGATGTCTCGCGTGACCTCTGGTTGGACTTTATTAAAATCCTGAAAACAACCCTGCCGGACAGTTAATCGCTCTCCCACAAGCAGGGAAAACTAGTTCCTGCCGATTGCCCATACCTCTTGCCATAACTTGAATGCTGTGCGCAAGGGATTTTTTGCCCTGATTTCTGTATTTCACTTCAAGATCATTTTTACGCTACTGGTTTATTTTAGTAGCGCTTTTTTGCAGGTATTTAGTAGCGCCCCAATATAGGGTAAATTATACCCAGGCCAATTATTAGAAAGGAGATTGGACTGAGTACCGGCAGGGCGGCAAGCCTTGAGGCTGTTTGAAAATTGAATATTTTGTGAAAGAAGTGGTATGCGATAAAAAGGCTCAACCTCTAACACAAACAATAAGTATTTTAAATAAAAATTTTAATAAAGGAATATAAAAATGACTAATATTTCAAATTTAACAATTTCAGAAAACATGAACGCTCGGCTTGCCGAGTACGGTCTGACATCGGCTATGGCCGAAGAAAACGGTTGGTTATCTTGCGATGCGGCTGCAATTCAAACTTTGCTCGGCTATCTGCCGGATTGCGAGGGCCGGGAAATTTCCGGTCTTCAAATCCCCTTCAGATCTCCATTTACGTCAGAGATTTTGACAGGGGAAGATGGGAAACCTTACTCCGGGGTATTTCTGCTCACCCCCGCCAAGCAGCAGCGTCAGGAAGATGGCTGGATTTCACATACGGACTGGTTGCAACCGGCTATGCGTTTCGGTGGTCACGTATACCTCGGCGCAGATGCCTGCAGGACACTTCAGGCTTCTGTGACCCAACCGATTTATCTGGTGAGCGGAGCTGTCAACGCGGAAGCCCTCTGGCGGTATGGTCTTCCGGCGATGGGAATTGAGCTTTCGCAGTTGATTTCCCCGGAACAGGAGGTTCATCCTGCTTTTGAACGATTCTTTTCCCTGAATCCGAGAGATGTCATTTTGCTCCTTTCTACCCGGCAGCAATCTCCGGATATCGCACTCCGGCTGCAGGAGGTGGCCAATGTGCTGCTTGAATGGCAATGCAGCCTGCGTTTGGTCCACATGCCGGATGATCGGGAACCCGGTCAGTTGCTTGTTGCAAATGGAGAGGGATATCTGGAAGAACTCTGCCGGAACGCGACTGTCATCAACCCCCGCCCGCAAGTGCTTACCAATCCGCAAAGGTTGGAACCGGTAGCCCAAGCATTGGGAAATGCCGCCCGTCATTATGCCAAAGTCTTCCGTATGACACCGTGGGTAAATCAAAATGGCGGTGTTCCAGTTGTTTTTGACTCCAGCAATCATTCATTTCAACTTTTGCGGCCGGATACATGCCCGGCGTTGTTTGAAAGCATTGCTGAACCTGTGAAGCTTTCGGCGCGAGATAACTCACGGCAACCGGATATTTTTTCGTCCAAAACATGCAAACTGATCATTGAGCATCCCAAATTTTCAGAAGCACTGAATCCGTTAGTCGTATGTTCTCCGGTACCGGTTCTGACCAAGAGTAATGGAGAACTCCGATTAATTCGAGGGTACGATCGGGCCAGTGGAATTTACGCTGCCGGGGAAGTCACGATCCCCTCTTCTCTGGAGGAGGCTGTTGCAATTCTCTCCGAAGTGGATGCTTGTACCGCATTTGTTTCTGAAGGGGATCGCAGCCGGGCCATGGCCCATATTCTGGCTCCGGCATTGGCTATGGGAGGATTGATCGAATCTCACACGCCAATTCTGTTTGTGGAGGCTGACGATTCCCAAAGCGGTAAAGGCAAGAAAAATAAACGTACCGCCGCGATTTATAACACGATTCCGCGAACTGTGAACCAAACGGGCGGACGGGGTGTGGGTAGTTTGATGGAAGGAATTGACGCCGCGCTGATCAGTGGAGTGCCGATCATTACAATTGACAACCTTGATCCGGGGAACAACGGCAGACCTTTTCACAGCCAGAAACTCTGTTCTTTCATGACCGAGGATTGTTATAATGCCCGTGCTGCCTACATGAAAAATACGCCGATCAATCCCAAACGGCATATCATCATGCTGACCACCAACGGAGCTGCTCTTTCACGGGATATTTTCAACCGCTGTTGTACAGTACGCCTGGTCAAACAACCTGAGCGCATCTTTCCGAGTTACCCGGAAGGAACTCAGGAAGAGCATATTTTACATAATTACCCACGTTATTTAGGTGCCGTCATTCGGGTTCTGTATGCTTGGCAGGAATGTGGTTTTCCGCAGAGTGATCTGGCGATTTCAACAGGTTTTGCTGCATGGTGGCGTACAGTTGATGCCATTGTTACCCGTATCATAGGAATGCAATCGGTTTATGACGGATATCATGCTCTCGAAGAACGGACAACCAACCCAACATTAAACTGGGTGCGCGATCTGATGCGATTGGTGGAACGTACCGGCAATCTTGGCCGGACTTTTACAACGCCGGAACTGCTCCGCCTCCTTCAGGAAAACGATATGTGGCGTACGACATCGGACACAAACGCATTTCAGGGGGCGCAGCTTCACTTCGGCAGACGAATTCACGAAGCATTCCGCCTTCAGGGCCATGAAAATTATCTGGAGATTGATTCTTGGAGCCTGACCCGTGGGAACCATCTACAATCATATGGTGATGGGCGTAATGGACGCAAGGAGATCGCGACCTATACGGTACGTCGTAAACCTCCGGTAACTATGACGACACCGAACAATACCGAAACCGGAAGTAACGCTTCGGTATAATTCATTCATTGGCTCCATTGGCTTCTGTTGAGGGAACGTAAATTTCTGCTCAGTCGAGCCAATGGAGCCAAACAGATTTCTCAGGGGCGCAAAATGCCGACCAACATTAACGTTTTTGTGATGACGGGAGAACAGTCGGATCAAAGATCGTTTTGCTTTCCTTATGTTTCAAAAAGGGGTTTATTGCCAAAAAATAATTATCTCTGCTTGACAAAAGAAAAGGATTATAATATAATGAGCCAATTTCAAAAGTATTGGCTCCTGAAATAACAATTATCGATATGTGCTGATAATATACCACGCATACTGCTTGTTTTCAAACATTATTTCCCGTCTGCACACCGTCCGCTCTCAGGCTGAACCGCCCAGAAAACACCGCATCTGCCGGAAGAGACACCGCGCATTTTTCTCTTCCTCCTCATTGCAGAAAGAGAGGTCGGAAAAGGTGCTTCATATTGTTGTGGCGATTGTTGTAATGCGTAGGGTATTTCCGATACTCCAGCGGGGTCATGCCGTGAAGTTTCTTGAATTTCCGGCAGAAATAGTCCGCATCCGGATAGCCGGTCTGGTGTGCAATCTCACGGACGTTGCAATATGGATTCATGCTCAGAAGCTGACGAGCGTGGTACATCCGCACTTCCGTCAGATACCGGGAGATCGACATCTGAAAGAAAAAACGGAAAAGCTCCACCAACCCCGTCCGGCATATATAGGCATTCCGGATGATCTCCGACACCGTGAGCGGCGTATTGTAGTTCTGCTCAATGAATTCAACCGCCCGGAGCAGCGGCGGCGGATACCGGGTGACCCCGATGTTGTCCTGGATATGACTCTGCAGGCGCAGAATCAGAAGATTGGTCAGCGCCTGCATCGCATCAATCACGTTTTCCCGCGACAGCTGCTGAATGTCGGCAAACCAGTGGGCAATGACCGGATCCCACGAAACGTCAATCTGCCGGAAACTGTTCAGTGAGCTGATTCCGGAAAAGACCAGATAATCGGTATAGAGATCGGAAGTCCCTCCGCACTGACTGTGGCGCAATGCCGCCGGCACCACACAGACTGATCCGGCATGGCAGACCAGGGGATCAAATCCCTGTCCGCAGATGCTGCAGCTGCCGTTCCGGATGAAAATCAGCTCCGTATTGTCGTGAAAGTGTTCCTCCACGTCTTTTGCCGAGTTGTAATATCCGTTATAGATCAGGCAGAATGACAGTTTGCTCTTCTGTAACATGACCCTCTTTTCTCCCGTCAATATTTCGGAAAACGGGCAGAAGCAACGATACCGGCAATGTCTCCGGATTGTTTTCACCTTTGCTTATAGATTAGCACATAAAATCCTGTTTTCAAGTTCCGGGCGAACATTTTCCGCCGCTTCGGACAATGCGGCGCGGCGATGGTCGCCCGTGCCGGAAACCATGAAAATCCCAAACGTCATTTTGTCCAGTTAAAACAACAGATCGTCCAGTTCCGAAAGTTGACACTCCCTGTGTTTTTGAGTATAATATAAGCAGAAAAAACAGAAATGAGCACCTGCAGGGAGAATATAGTCAGAAGAGTGCCGATGCAGACAGGAGAAAGGAGGGAGAATACCGGCAAAAGCAGATGAGGATGACCGAAAGCCCCCTCGCGGTGTTAAAAATGACAGAATGTTTCACAAACCCGGAGATAATGATATGAAGATATCGGATAGGAATTTTTCCCGTAATGATGTTTCCCGCAGATCGGTACTGCCGTATTTTAGATTCACGCTTATTGAACTGCTGGTAGTTATAGCGATCATCGCCATTCTTGCCGCAATGCTGCTTCCCGCATTGAACAAAGCCCGCGAAAAAGCCCGTTCGACCTCGTGTCTCTCGCAGCAGAAGCAGATTCTGGCGGCACAGCTTCAGTATGCGGGCGATGAACATGGGTGGATACCGGGGGAAGTCGCGTCTGCGACACATGGACGCACGAGCGGATACCATCCTCTTTATGAACGGGGATATCTGTCCGGAAATATCATCAACTGCACCATGTATCTGACGCTGCGTTACGAAGACGATCCGATTGTCTTTCTGAACTATGCGAGCATCGGGGTTTTCAATCTCAACATGGATTCCTGCAACTGGTACCGCGACAACAAAGAACGGCTGGGCAGCTATTCCACCGGCAGCAATCTCGCCGGACCGCTCTATTATCGTCTGGAGAAAATGAAGACTCCAACCGCAACGCCTCTGATTGGTGACGGCACGGTGGCGGGCAAGGAGTGCTACCTGGGCTGGGGCGACAATGAGGGCGCATTCAACTTTCTGCTTCGCCACGGCCGGCGCGGTAATATCGGCATGGCGGACGGACACGTCGCAAGCGCTGCCGCAAGCGAACTGCGCGACCTGAAATTCCACAAATACTATGTTTCTGAAACACAGATCACGCTGCAATAAGGTATTGACATGATGCGCAGAATTCTGTTTTCCGTCGTATTGCTGTGGGGGATATTCGCCGCAGATGCGGCGGAGCGTCCCGGCCGCCTCTACTTCGAAGACGACAGACCGGTCCTGACCATTGCACCGGATGCTCCTTATACTGTAAACGACTGGCGCGGAAATGCTGTTCTGCAGGGGACTGCCGATGCCGACGGGCGGGTTGTCCTGATGCCGATGTCCGCCGGATACTATACTTTGCAGACGGCCGGCAGGGAACCGCAGACCTTTGCGGTCACGCCCGATCCGGCCGGGCGTCCGACGCCCCGCCCGGACACGCCGTTCGCAGTGGATGCCGCGATTTCCGGAATGCAATCGGTTCTTTCCTTCCCCGGCGGGAAAGGGTTCGCCTATTACGCGGAACTGGTGCGAAACGCTGGAATTACACAGGTTCGCGAACGGGTCAGCTGGAGCCGGATGCAGCCGGCTCAGAGTGTATTTCAGCCGGGAGATTTCCGGGCAATGGCCGACTGCTATGCCGGAAACGGCATCGGCGTCTGTGCCGTCTGGCATGATTCTCCGTCATGGTGTCCGAAACGCAATCAGTTCCCCGACGATCCGTTCGCCTGTTATGAATTCTCCCGAAAACTTGCCGCCGAATTCAAAGGCAGGATTGATTCCTGGGAATTCTGGAACGAAATGGAGGGGAACGGCCTGGAAAGCGGCTGCTGGAACTTCGTCACGCTTGCCAAAGCCGCTTATCTCGGCCTGAAAGCCGGCAATCCGGACTGCGAGGTGTTGAGCGGCAGCTTCTGCACCAGACCCGATAAGTTCGGCTTCTGGAAGTCAATGGTGCGCAACGGTTATACGGACTACATAGACCTGTTCAACTATCACGTCTATGAACCGTTGGCGGAATATCCGAAACTGATTGCGCTTCTGAAGAAAACACTCGCCGCTGCCGGCTGTCCGGATATGCCGATCCGGGTTACGGAAAATTCAATCTGGCAGTCCCCGTTTGTCATCAGCACGAAGAAGATTATGGTGAACGGAGAGGAAAAAGCCGTCCAGACTCCGGAACAGGAGCTTCTTCACGCGGAAGCCGTCGTGAAAATGCAGCTGCTCCTCGCCGCATACGGCGTCGACCGCACCTACACATTCGTCCTGCCGCCTTACAACGAAGGCGAAATGAACTGGGCCATGGTTCGATATGATCATTCGGCGAAACCGGCGCTGGCGGCTTTTGCCAATCTGACGAATCAGCTTGGCGATGCCCGGTACTGCGGGGAACTGGAAACCGGCGACGAGGCGATCCGCGCCTTCTGCTGGGAAAAGGAGAACGGTTCTTTCGTCACTGTCTGCTGGAGCGGCTCCGAGGTGGAAGGCCTCTCTCCGCAGGCCCGGCAGCTGAAATTTCCGGCGCAGCGGGAGGCATTCCAAGCCGATTTTTTCGGCAAGCGGCAGCAGCTGAACGTCGCCGGCGGCACAGCGGTGCTGGAGCTGGACCGTTTCCCGGTCTATCTGCACAGCAGGACAATCCCGCGTTCTCTGAAGAACAGACCGGAGAAGCGGACGCGCAAAGGAGCGTCGAACTTCGCCGCCGACAAAAGCATTGTGCTTCAGCTGATCCCTTCGGACAGCTTTCAGATTGCGAAATCGAAACTTTCGTTATGGCTGAAGAAAGAGGCGGTGACGCGGAAGCTGACGATTCGCGTCTGCAATTTCAGCGACAGTGCCAAACATGTCCGGATCAACGGCGCGCCGGGAATCGTCGGCCTGCCGGCAGAGCTGGAAGTCGGGGCGTTTGCGCAGAGCAAAATTGAAGTGGAGCTTGCCGATGGAGCTCAGGCGCAATTCAATACCGGATTCCACCTGACCGGCTCGGCGAACGGCCAGAGCATTTCGCCGCTGGATTTCTCCGTCTTGCGGTTTGACACGCCGACCCCGAAGTGGAAGACCCTTTCTGCGGCAATGCAGCCGGAAAACTGGACGGCCAATTCGTCCGGGAAGATGACGATTGCATATGATCCGGAGCGGAAGGCCCTCCGTTTTGAATGCACGTTCGACGAGACATGCAAAGACCGCTGGGCCTATCCGTATCTTGACCTGCAGAAAGCCGGGCTGCGTTCAGGGGAACTGGCGGCATTCCGCTTTGAAATCACCACCGAACAGACCGCGGCGGAAGTCTCGCGTAACAATCTGGTGATGCTGGACAAAGGGGGACTGGTCGAGTATCAGCCCGGCACGGGAACCGCGGTTGAGAATTTCATCGAAATTCCCGCTCCGAAAGAACTCAGGACGATTGCGATCGGGATGAATCCGACCAAAAACCGGATCGTCTGGTACCTCAATGATTTCCGTTTTATCCACCCTGCTCAGCAGGAGTGACCGCCGGGGTCGGGGCCGGCCTCGCGCATGGCCCTGAACACCGGCCGGAAATACGGACACGTTTCATAAAATCTGGGATGACAACTGAAAATGATTTCACAATTAGCAGAAAAATTTCCGCAAATCCATTACAATCCGGAACAACCGGCCGCAATGGTGCTCGATACAGACACCTACAACGAAATCGACGACCAGTTCGCACTGATCTATGCCATTGTTTCGTCGAAAATCAACCTGCAGGGGGTAACTGCCGCACCATTCTTCAATGAACGCTCAAGCGGTCCGGCCGACGGGATGGAAAAGAGCTTCCATGAAATTGAACACATTCTCCGGTTGACCGGGCGGAATGCACGGATTCCGGCATTCCGCGGCGCGCTTCAATTTCAGCAGAAGACGGGCGCACCGGTGGATTCTCCGGCCGCGCGCTTTCTGATCAGCCAGGCTCATCGATGTGCAGAACGCGGGGAGACTCTTTTTGTCTGCGGCATCGCCGCCCTGACCAATATCGCTGCAGCTTTGCAGCTGGCGCCGGAAATCCGGGATATGATCGTCGTGATCTGGCTCGGCGGGCATGAGCTTTCAGTCCGGGACAATCCGCGGGAGTTCAATCTTCAAGGGGATATCGCCGCCGCCCGGATGGTATTCGACTGCGGCGTGCCGCTGGTTCAGGTGCCGTGCTGCCATGTTGCGGAAAAACTCAATATGACTTCGCAGGAGTTGAAGCGGAATCTGCCCGGCTCTCCCGTCGGACACTATCTTCAGACGATCTTCGATGATTATCTGAACGAACGCAACATTACCGACAAGGTTATCTGGGACATTGGAGCCGTCTCCTGTCTGGCGCTCCCCGGAGCGGGCGAATGGGAATGCGTCCACCGGCCGGAACTGCATGGGGACTGCACTTGGAGTGAAAGCGCATCGCGTCCGCTGATGATACAAATTCGGCGGCTTGATTGCGAGCGTATTTTCGCCGATTTCTTTCACAGTCTCTGAAAAAGCACAAATATGAATCATCAAACAGAATAGAACCGATCATGAAAACCAATTTTGAAAAGACTGCATGGTTACGCCGCGCCGAATATGGTTTTTTCTTTCATTTTCTTTATGAAAAAGATGATTTTCCGCAGTCAGGCGCGAATCTCCCGCCCTCGGAATCCTGGAATCGCCGGGTCGACGATTTTGATGTCAGGCGCTTTGCCGCGCAGCTGCATGAGCTCCGCGCCGGGTTCGCCTGGCTTACCATCGGGCAGAACGGCGGTTTTGTCTGTTCGCCGAATCAGACGTTTGACCGGATCATGGGGTGGGACAGCGCCAGTTCTCACTGCTCCCGCCGCGATCTGATCGCCGAATTTGCCGAAGCGCTGGCGGAATACGGCATTCCGCTCCTGGTTTACACAACGATGCTGGCTCCGATGCTGGACTGGGAAATCGTCCGCAGATTGGAGTCAATGCCGCCTTGGGATACCTGGGAGAACTACGGCCGTTTCCGCGACCGCAGATCGATTGCAGCCGCAGACCGGCGGTTACGGAACTTTCTCGGAATGTGGTCGGATATTCATGAGGAATGGAGTGAACGCTGGGGGCGCCGCGTTCACGGCTGGTGGGTGGACGGCTGTTATTATGCTCAGGAAATCTACAATTTCCCCGATGCTCCGAACGGCGTCTCGTTCGCCGCCAGCCTGAGACGCGGCAATCCGGATGCCGTCGTCGCCTTCAACCCGGGGGTCTGCTACCCGCCGGTCCGCAATTATCCGGGCTCTCCGGAAAATATGACGGCAGGCGAAATCAATGAACCGGAGTGCGGCCTGGCCAGGGGGCCGATGATTCAGGGGCTGCAATACCATGTACTCAGCTATGCCGGGAAAAATTGGAGCGAAGGACCGCTTCGGACAGACGGCCGCGGGCTGGCCGGTATGACGCGCAACATTGTCGATAACGGCGGAGTCGTCAGCTGGGATATACCGTTCCGTGCCGATGGAATCCAAGAGGAGGATTTTGCAGTGCTGAAGGAGTTTGCCCGGATTTATCAGGACGGGAAACGGACGTTCCCCCGAACTGCGGTGCGGGTTGAACCGCCGATCCGGATCGGATCGGAACCGGATGCCGCGCTTCCCGGCGTTCTGGAGTTTGAAATGGACCGGCAAGCCGCAGTCTCCTTGACCTGGAACGGCCGCACGATACCGCTTGCGGCACGTCGGGGAAGGGTGCTGCTGCCGGCACCGGAAGGAAAATCGGAAAAACTTCAGCTTTCCGCCGGCGGGTTTTCAAAGGAATTTCCGGTGTTTGTCCGGCGGCGGCTTCATCTCTCGCAGGTGTTGTCTGAACCGTTCACGCTGTCGGCGGCCGGGGAAGAACCGGCTCGCTACCGTTTTGCGCTGACCGGGGGCATTTTTCGGATCGAAGCGGAACTGAAGGAAGCGGAACCCTGTCTCTGGGAAGAGGAAATCTGGAGAAATTCCTGTCTGGAACTCTTTCTGAAGCATGAAACACACTCTCTGCGGCAATTCTGCATCCGTCACGACGGCTGCGTCCGGGAAGCCGTGCGCGGACATCTTTTTGACGTGCCGTTCGTGACAACGGAAGTCAGGCGGGAACAGGACATGCTGTATCTGAGCATCAGAATTGCCTTGCCGGAAGAATTCAGGAACGGTGGATTTTCGTTTGACATCCAGCAGCGGCTCAACCGTGCCGGAACCCCGCTGATCGGAATACTGTTCGGCGAAGATCCCCAGAGCGCCGCCGCCGAGGTCTTGCCCCGCGAATAACCAATCCCCTGCGGGGAGAGCATGAAACGCGGCATCCGCATGAATATGGCCTGCGGATGCCGCGTCATCTGAAAAAAACTGGATTCTGAAATCATGAAATTCCACAATATCCGGAAAGCTCCTCTGCCGGAAGAATATGATCCGCAGCGCCGTAACCGGAAGGTTTATCTGGCGTTTGCAGCGTATGGAGCTGCAAGTTTCGCCATCTGCGGCGAGTCGCTGCTGGTTCTGATCGCGATTCATTTCGGATTCGGCGATACTTTCTGCTCGGTGCTCGGCGCCTTTCTGTATCTGAGTTATCTGGTATTGCCGGCAGGGTATTATCTCGCGGCCGGAATCGGAGTTGCAAGAAGCATTGCCTTTCAAACCATGATCACCGTACTCGGCAGCTGTCTCATGTTTCTGGCAGTGCTTGTCTTTCCGCAGTCCGGCCGGACTGCCGGCATCCTGCTGACGGCGGGAACTGTACTTTTCTTCTTTGCCAAATCTTCGGGGTCCGCCATGCTGCTGCCCTTGCAGGCGAATATCAGCGATGACCGTAATCGCCCGCGCATGCTGGGGAAAATTGCGGCCTGTTCCAATATTGCCGCACTGCTGACGACGCTTGCCATTGCGCTGATCCTGCATCTGTTCGAAAGCAGTTGGAGTTATCCCGTTCTGCTGGGGGGCGGTTCACTGCTTGGCATGCTCAGCGCGTTATCGATCCTGAAAATCCGCGAACCGCCGGTTCTCCGGAAGATCGCCGGCTATCCGGTTCTGCAGCAGATCCTGCTGGGATGGCGGGAACCGATCATCCGGAAACAGCTGGCGTTGGGCTGTTATCTGAATCTGTCGCTTATCATGCTGATTCCGGTGGAAATGCTGATGGTGAAGCAGGGAATGGGGCTTACCGATGCGCAGGTCACCACGCTCTGGGCGGTCAAGGTGACGGCCTCCATTGCGGGCGCTCCGGTCTGGAGCTTCCTGACGCAGAGATTCGGCTCCTCAAAAGTATGCGCCGGCGCCATACTGCTGATTCCGCTGCTTTGCCTTTTCTGGGGACTGACACCGTTGCCGCAGCTGGAGAATCTTGTGTTTCTTCCGTTTCTCACCTCTGGCGTCATGATTGTTTTTTACAGCAACTCACTGCTGGATTTCTTCATGAAATCGGTGAAATCTTACAAGCAGCAGGGCGGAGCTCTGCTGGTTATGGTCATTACCGGCGGCGTTGCCGGTCTTCTGGGCATCGGCCTCAATGCGCTTCTTTTTGAGATTCTGGAGAAATTCCTGGCCATTCAGGAAAATACGCAGGAGTTCTACAGAAGCTATTTTCTGATTGCGGCCGTGCTGTTTCTGGCCCAGCTCTGCAATCCCGGACTCAGCAGGACCTTGAGAGAATTTCAGTGACGCATGCCATGCGCCTACTCCGGTGAAAAGCGCCGGACGTTCACAAAACGGACGGCGGCGGCAAGTCTCCGGCGTCCGTCAAAAAAGGCGGGAAATTCCAGGAAATCTGTCCGAAGCTCCGGCAAAATGTCAGTTTTCTATTTGATATCGCCGCATCTGTGATGTATATTATTGCTCACACAGTTTAATACTTGTAGTTCAGCTGGCGTATTTGACAGACTCCTTGTGAAAAAGAGCTTTGATCTTCTCCGGTTGTTTTTGAATGCTTCGCATATGGGATTTTGCATGTTCTTCAAGCTCCCCATTCCGTTTTGCCGCCGGAGTTTTGGAAAGGGCCGCTTTCAAATCCCGGTTCAGTAATTCGTCAGGATTCAGGTCTGGACTGTAGCTTGGCAGATAAAAGATTTCAATAAAAGCCTTGTTTTTCGTCAACCACTCCTGCAGAAGTTTGCTGTGATGAACACGTAAGTTATCCAGAATCAGAAAGATCTTCTTTTGAGAAGAGCGAATCAGCCGTTTCAAGAATCGAATCAATAACTGTGCGGTCATAGTCTCACGGTAAAACATAAAACGCATCAATCCGCGATTTGTGACGGTGCTGATCATATTCAATTTTTCGGGAGCAGCTTTCACATATTGCACCGGAGTTTTTCCTTTCGGCGCATAGCTTCTCCCTTTTACATCGTCGCTGCGCAATCCGGTTTCATCTTCCCAGTGAATTTCCGCTTTTTCCTGTCGGGCGCGAGCTGCAATAGCCGGATACTCTTTTTCCAACCAGATGCGAACTCGCTGATCGTTGCGCTCATACGCCCGCCGAATCGGCTTTTGCGGGGAAAAGCCCCACATATTCAAGTAATTGCTGATCGCCTGCAAGCTCAAATCCACAGAATATTTCTGCTTGATCAGAGTTTGTACCGCTTGTCGAGTCCAGAGTGCGAATGGCAATTTCAGCTGATCCGGACAACGATCCGTGATTGCACGGCGAATTTCCCGTTCTTCATGCGGAAGCAATTTTCGGTAAAGCCCCCGCGGTCGCCCTTTATTGCCGACCTTCAATGCGGCCTGGCCTCCTTTTTTCCAAGCCTTAATCCATTGCCCGACTGTATAGGCGCTCACTCCGACAAGCGGAGCGATTTCATAACGCTTCAGCCCTTTTTCGAACAGCAAAACCGCTTGCTTTCGACGATCATACAATTCTTTTGAATTGATTTTTCTTGCATCTCGAAGTTCCATACTGATAATATAGTACGTTTGAAGAGATTCTACAAGTATTTTTGTTTCTTATCTATAAGAAGAGTAACATAGCATGTAAAATTCTGATTACAGTTTCTCCTTTTGAACAGTTAAAAGTAAATTTTTCTTTTAATTGCGTTATAATCATCTGAAGGGAACCTTATGGTTCCGAAAATGCCCGACAGTTGTTTGACTGCCGGGTGTTTTGCTTTTTACTCTCAGGATCGGGGGAAAAGAAACGGTTATGACCAAAAAACGCAAACTCAAGGAGGAAAAGAAATGAGGATCGAAAAGAAAGTCTTGAATGATGCCTTGCGGATACTGGGCAAGATGGTATGTCAGACCAGTCCGGCGGAGGTATTCCGGGGAGTGCGGTTTGTCGGCATTCCGGGAGATGTTCTGGCAATGGCGACTGACGGCGTGGAACAGGTTTCACTTCGGATTGATGCCGAAGTTGAAGGTGCGGAGGATTTCTTTGTTGAATACCGGGCGTTGCGGGAGATGGTGCGCACAGCCAAAGGCAGCAGGATCGAGCTGAAAGGCAGGAAAGTTGAATATCCGGCACAGGAAGCAGTTCCCGCCGATGCGACAGTTGTCGAATTGCTGGAGGAGTTCCCAGAACTTCTGGCTTCAGCCGCTCCAATCATCAATCGGAATGAACCGCGAGCAGTGTTACGGGGTGTCAATCTCTCAAAAGACGGCATCACTGTAACGGACGGGAAACAGTTGTTGAATCTGCCGTGTTCTTTGGCATTGAAAGAATCGATAACGATTCCGTTTCCTTCGGCACTGCTGGCGGCCAGACTGCATGATGTGGGAACCCTTGCTGCTTGGACAAGCGGAAACTCCCGGTTGTTCCAGATCACGATAGGCGATTTCGTCTGGTGCGGCAAAATTCCATCCGGCAACTATCCGAACTGGAAACAGGTGATACCGGCCGACAATGCACTCGATTACTCCATTACATTTCACGAACCGAAACAGGTGATCGATTTTTTGAAAACAGTTCCAGACCATGAACCCTATCATGGAATCGAACTCAATGTCACCCCGGAAGGAGTTTCAGTCATTCCGCTGGATTATCCCGATATGCACTTGGAAGCGATTGCCGATCATGCCGGAGTGCGACCCCGTGCCGTGCTGGTTCTCAACAAACACATCCTGCTTCGGATGCTGGCACAGGGATATTGTACGTTCCGGGCAAACTCGGACGGATTGATTCCCGTCGTTGCAGAAGGCGGGTATGGACGTTATTTGGCCATGCCCATTCGTTCCATTCCCGGAAAATATGAAAAATCCATTCAACCCAAACAGGAGCAGAAGAAAATGGAAACCACTGAAAACAAAGTTGTGGAATCGAATGATCCAGTTCCTGCCGCTTCTCCGCTGGAAGAACTCAGCAATAATGTTGAGGAACTGCGGAGCAAACTCAAACACTTGCTCGATGAATCCGGCATTCTGATCCGCAAGGTGAAAGAGGTTACACTCCTGCAAAAGCAAAAGGAGCGTGAGTTCATACAGACCCGCCGGAGGCTGGAACGCATTAAAATGGCGATGTGATAACCAGCAATTCAATCAATCAAACCGAGCCGTAGGATAAACTCCTGCGGCTTTTTCATTTCAAGGAGGCAGCCATGTTGAAATTGAACGCATCTTATTCCAAGAAAGTCCCGGCGGAGGGTGAATATTCGAGCCAGAGCTATCACGCTTCCATCGAGTGCGAACTCCCTGACGGCCTGAACACGAATCAGCTTCAGGAACGCATCCACGATACCTTCGAGCTCGTGCGGCAGTCGGTCGAAGCCGAACTTCACGGCGGCAACCGGCAACAGCAGTCGCCGCAACCACAGCAATCAGGCAAAACGGTCCCGGCCAGTCCGAAACAGATTCGCTACTTGCTTGACCTTGCCCGGATGCGCGGCATTACGCCGCAACAGATCGCCGCGAAATTCAATGTCGCGGATGTCCAGCAACTATCCAAGCAACAGTGTTCCAATCAGATCAATGAATGGAGGGCCGCATGATGGAAACACTGGACGAACTGCGGCAGGAACCGCACTGGTCGTATTCAGCGCTGAATACGTACCTCAACATCTGTCAGGCGCAATTCATGTACCGCTATGTGGAACACGCCGAGGTCGAGCGGACTTCGGCCTGTTTCCCGTTCGGACGCGCTTTCCATGCCGCATTGACGGTTCAGGCATGGGAGTGCATGACAGGCGGCTCTTTGACCTGCGATGAAATGGTTGAACAGTTCGCGGAGGCGTTCAAAGTCGAAGTCAAGGCGACACCGAACCTGATCTATAAGGAAGGTGAGAACTATGATTCGATGGTGGAGCTGGCTTCCCGGATGCTGGATGCAGTGTCGGCGAACTGGTCGGACTGTTACACGGTCAAGAGTGTTGCACGTGCGTTTAAAGTCGAAGTGCCCGGTCTGGACAACTCCCTGATCGGGGAATGGGACTGCATCGTTCAGGATGGGCGGGACATTTGCATCGTGGATTGGAAAACATCCGCGAGCCGCTGGCCCGCAGGAAAGGCCGAACGCGATCTACAGGCGACCGTGTTCAGCTATGCCTATGAGAAGCTGACCGGCACCACTCCGCTTTTCCGGTTCGATGTGGTTACCAAGACGAAGAAGCCGAGTTGCGAGAGCCACTACACCAGTCGTGGTTTTCACGACTTCCGCAGATTCGAAGCACTGGCAAGCCGGACACAGTATGCGATCAATAAAGGTGTGTTTCTGCCGAATGAAACATCGTTTGCCTGTGGCGAATGTCCTTACTGGCATCGTTGCAAGCAGTGGCATTTAAAGAAATGGAGATAACTATGGGACTGATGATTGAAAGCAATGCCCGGTTTGTCGGGCGCGAAGAGATTGCGCAGGTGCCGACTCCGATTGGAACGGCCAGTTGGAAGCCGGTACCGCACATGGAGGTGATCGATGCGGTCGGTGACGTGGTGAACTCGCGCGGCTGGCAGATTCTCGATGAACAGTACGGCTTGGCGCGGGATGGACAGAAGCTCTTCGGAGTAATGCGGATCAACCGCAGCAGTTCGCCCGAATGGAGCCGTTGCATCGGTATCCGCAACAGCCATGACCGTAGTTTGTCGGTCGGTCTGACCGCCGGGATTACGGTGCTGGTCTGCTCGAACAACGCCTTTGGCGGTTCAATGGTCATCAAGCGCCGCCATACCCGGCAAATCCGGGTGCGCGATCTGGTAATCGATGCCGTGGATTCTCTCGAAGAAGAGTTCCTGACGCTCGAAACCGTGGCCGAAGGGCTGAAGATCGATGAAGTCGGAGATGATGAGGTACGCGCCTCCATCGTCAAGGCCGCCGAGATTCAGGCGATTCCATCATGCGATATCCTGAACGTCTGGAAAGAGTTCAAGGAACCGAGGCACGAGGAGTTCGCAGAACCTACCCGGTGGAGCCTGTTGAACGCCTTCACTGAAACTGCAAAGAAGTACAGTCCGGCCCGTGCCGATCTCTGTTACCGGGGATTGACCCGGCTGTTCGGGCTTGATGGACGGGAAGCCATTCTCTGGAGGAAATAAATGGATATTTTTTGAGAAGAGTGTCAGATTCTCCCGCTATATGCCAATTTGTTAGTAAAGAACACTGCGGTCCGACCAAAACAGACCCGCTCCCGCTCCGAACTTGGTACACTCGGAACGGTGCCTACCCAAGTACCCCGGCGGCAGAGCTTCTGCCGTCGGTTTTATCTTCAACCACACAATAAGGAAACCTACCATGTTGAAAGAAATCTCAATTGTTGCACTTGCCATTGTCGCCGCATGGCTGCTGATCGCACTGTTACCCTCTCTGCTTGAGGTCGGCATCGGCCTGATGCTGCTTGCTGGTCTGCTCTGGCTGGCTTCCACTGTCTGTACCTGTTTCAAGCCCCGTTATCGCGAGGCTTGATCCGGTAAGAGGCTCTGATTTTAACCGGAGCCTCTTTTTTTAAAAGGTAAAACTCATTCCTTTACAGGAAGGTGGGCAATCTGCTCTTTGAGTACATCATCTTTCACGGGAGACAAATGCAATTTTTCCAACAAGTTAAAACCGTAGTTCACTTTGGTGATTACTGTCAACAGCTTTTCAATATCCACCTTAGTATATACGCGGGTTGTCGTATCTGCGGTTTCATGACCGACCAGATGGGCGATATGTACCCTTTGAACATCTTCATGAGCCAACTGGGTAATCACATTATGTCGGAAACTGTGAAATGTTTTCTTGGTATCAGTCGTAATCTGTTTTCTGTTGAACTGGTTGTAAAAGTTGGTCAAATTCCGGGTGTAGTGGTGTTGCGGGCTGTAGTTCATGCAGGGAAAAAGCAACCGAACCTGTTCGGAATTATCCAACTGCTGATTTCTGGCATTCCGTTCCAATTGGGTAAGAACTGGATGTTCCCGTAGTTTGCAGACATATTCCAGAAATCCAGCTTTCAACAGCTCTGGATGAATCGGAACCTGACGGAAAGATTGTTGATTCTTCAGGGATTTGCTCCAATGCGAATCATTGACGCAGAAACAGGGAATCCCATTGATAGTTGCCACGTCATCGACAAATAACTGGCAGATTTCATTTTGCCGCATCCCCTGATACATGGCAATTAAAACAATCCATCGCAACTGGAGATTGCGTTGTTGTTGCTTAGGGGTGGCATGCGGCAAGTTGGCAAGCTCATCAACAATTTTGATCAATTCCACATGGGAATATCGATCTCGGCTCTCATTGTTTTTTCGTTTAATCTGAATTTGAAGCCGTTTGGCCGGATTATCCGCATTCATATAATGGTTTTCCCGGCACCATTCGAAAAAACTGCCGAATGTAAGCAGATATTCATTGATGCTTTTATCACTTAACGGTGAATTATGATTCATTTTCAGCAGTTCAGAAAGTGTTTTGTTTCTAAATGCAGGATCGGTATTCCGTTTGCGCGGGAGCTTTTTCAGTACATTGTCACGGAGCTGAAGAATAAAAGCCCGATCCATTTTTTCCAGAGGTACGGAACACAGTTGGGCATATTCAACAAGCAGTTGAAGGTGTGCTTTCCCGCTCGTGGCGGTATTATGTGCCCATGAATTGTCATTAGTCTTCTCTCGGCAGAAATGTTCCGCCAATTCCGCCAACGGAGGAATAGATGAAGCGACAGGAGGAGAAGAAGGCTCCGACTGCTTTGAAAGTTTTTCAGTGTTTTCCTGCTTTCGGGAACTCTGCCGGAAAAAGTCCATCAGAAAATCGGGATCCTCGGTATCTTTTGTTTCTTCTTCGGCATGATCGCAGGAAGGAGTATCAAGAATTGCCCGTGTCAGCAAATCTAGACTGTTGCGGTGCTCATTCACCTTTTTATTGAACAGTTTGGTCAATGCCAGTTCGTCTTTATCGCTCAGTTCCTCATTGGCTTCATTTTTCAGGCGGGTTAAGACATTGGCCAAAGCCTGTAGCCGTTCTGCCTTGGCTTGGGCATTCCGCTTGTATTGAATGATACGCGAAAGCGTTCCGACTTCCTCATTGATGATCAATAATGCTGCTTTATGATCCATAACCCCTTCCTGTATCTGGGTAAATATTTCTTTCAGCTTCAGACGAGCTAATTTAGCGGCAGGTTCTGCCAAGTTCAAGTCACATTTACCCAATGAGCGTTTGATTTCCCTGCATTTCAAGAGCCGTTGCAGGCCAACGGGCACTCTGATCCTGAAATACCAGTACCCTGACCGGGAAAGCAGTCCATACCGTTCCATTTCCCGTCTTCTCCCTCGAATTTAGGTACCCGGTGGCGTGTACCAAATGTGTACCACTGTGTACCAAACTTCCTGTTTCTATCGACTGTGAAACGGGATTTTGAGGAGGAAATCTGAGGAAAAAAGCAAAATGGTACCCGGGAGAGGAATCGAACCTCCGACGCAGGGTTTAGGAAACCCTCGCTCTATCCACTGAGCTACCCAGGCACTTTAAGGCGAAGTGGTGGAGCCGCCCGGACTTGAACCGAGGACCCGGAGATTATGAGTCACCTGCTCTAACCGACTGAGCTACGGCTCCACTTGATATTCAATACTATAATCCGGCTCCCGCTTTTACGCAAGCCGGATTGAGGGGAAATTCCACTTTTTTTATGCAAGGACGCGCAATGCCGTATCCACGTTTCCAAAGGGGGCGCTGACTTGAATCCCGCGCACACGTGACCGGATCGCCGCTACGCTTTCGCGCGCAATCGCAATGCCGGCTTCCCGCTGCGCCTCCTTGCTTTCATCCGCGGCCATTCGCTCCATCACCGCATCCGGCACCACCACGCCCGGCACCTCCGTACGCATGAATTCCGCATTCCGCAGGCTCGTCAGAGGCCAGATACCGGCGATTACCGGCACGTTCAAATGGGCGATCCTGTCCAGAAAAACGAACAGCGCCTCCGGCGCAAACACCGGCTGCGTAATGATGAATTCCGCCCCGGCTTCCACCTTTTCGCAGGTGCGGCGGTATTCCCGTTCCAGGTCGATCGCATTCGGGTCGGCTCCGACGCCGATCACCATTTTCGTGACCGCATTCAACGGTTTGCCGCCGAGGTCCACTCCCTGATTCATCCGTTTCTGGATCTTCACCAGCCCGACTGAATCCACGTCGAACACCCCGGAACTGAATGGATAATCCCCCAGTTTCGGCGGGTCGCCGGTGATGAAAAGAATGTTGTTGATCCCGACTCCGGCGCAGCCGAGCAGGTCCGCCTGCAAACCGATCAGGCTCTTGTCACGGCAGCAGCAGTGCAGGATCGTTTCGATTCCGGCATTGCGCTGGATTTCAAGAGCGGTCACCAACGGGGAAATCCGGGCGCTGGCGCGCGGTCCGTCCGGCAGGTTCACCGCGTCGATTCCGGCGGCCTTGCACTTGGCCGCTCCCGCAATGGTTCCGGTCAGGTCAAAGCCGCGAGGCGGCGTGATCTCAACCAGCTTGATGAACGCCCCGTCCGCCAGCTTGCAGCCGATCCGGGAGCGTTCGGCCAGCGGAACCTCCGGCTTCAGGTCGCACTCTTTTACTTCGAGCGCCGGCAGGGCACGCTTCTCGGCCTGCATCAGCGGCTTGATCGTGCGGGCAAGCTCCTCGATGTGGTCCGGCGTGATTCCGCAGCAGCCGCCGATCGCGGCCGCGCCCAGCATCGCGTAACGTTTGGCGTAGGTGCTGAAATATTCGGCGCTGGTCATATAGATCATGCGGCCGTCCACGCCTTTGGGCTGGCCGGCGTTGGGCTGCACGATGACCGGCAGTTGCGTGAGCGCGGTCAGTTCTTCAAGGACACCGAGCGTGCTTTCCGGGCCGCCGCCGCAGTTAAGCCCGATTGCGGTCGGGGCAGGGCAGGGGCGGGATGCATTCAGCTGCTCCATGAATTCAGCGATGGTGGCGCTGTCGTTGATGTGCGGATGCGGTTCGATCGCGAAACTCGGCACATAGACCAGTTCCGGAAATTCCGCCACCGCTTCGAGGACGGCTTTCAGGTCGGCGGCCCGGCGCAGCGATTCGAAGATGATGAAGTCCGCGTCGGAGAGCGCCCGTATCTGTTCGGCCAGCAATTCGGCGCGGGTCCGGCGGTCCTGATCGGAATCCGGTTCCCCGACCGGGCCGACCGATGCGGCGACCAGCGCCTTGCCGGCGGCGGCTTCACGGGCGAGCTTCACTCCGGCCCGGTTGATCGCCTCGGTCTGTTCGGACAGTCCGAATTTGGCCAGCCGGCGGGAGTTCGCGTTGTAGGTGTTGGTGGTCAGGACTTCCGCTCCGGCCTTGAGGTACTGGTGATGAATGTCGAGAATCACATCGGGAGCGGTCAGGTTCAATTGTTCAAACGACGCATTCACGAAGAAGTTGCGGCGGTAGATTTCCGTGCCGATCGCGCCGTCGAAAATCGTCAGCGATTCGGCCAGTTTCTGTTGCAGAAGGTTCATTATGGTTCCTGTCCGGGCACGGCCCTGTTTCTTCAAAATATAAATATACGGGCATAAAATATCACGCTGTACCTGAAATATCAACATTTTTCCGTATGGATCGGAACAATTTTTCCGCATTGTTCCTCCGTATCCTGAAGCGGGATCGCCTGCGCTTTGTTCAATATTGAATAAAACGGCAGATTGCCGGCGAAATTCCGGGAACGCGAGTTGACGCGGCCGCCGAAGTTTGCTATACTATTGTTCAGATGATAAAATGTTGTTTTCATATTTGAACGGAGCTTTCTATGGCAAATACGATTCCGGCGGTGGAAAAGGCGGTGGCGGTGCTGGATATTCTCGGCGCGCGCGAAAACGGGGCGACGCAGGCCGAGCTGGTCGAACTGCTGCGGATCACGCCCTCCACCTGCTATCGGATTTTGCAGACTCTGCTGGAGGCGGGATGGATCAGGAAACGTTCCGGCAAGCGGTTCGATCTGGCCGGAGGAATGCTGGCGGCGGCGATGAAGCTGGTGGACCGCCCCGCACGGCTCCGCGCGGCGCAGCCGATTCTGGAACGGTTGGCGACGGAAACCGGCCTGTGCGCCAAGCTGTCGGTGCGGCAGGGCAGAGACCAGGTGCCGATCCTGCGGGCGGAGTCGCCGCGCAGCGTGGCGGTTTCGAGCCGCCTCGGCGTGCGTTTCCCGGTGATCGAAGGCTCGGTGGGGGCGGCGCTGCTGTTCAAAACGCCGGATGCGGAGATCGCGGCACTGGCGGCGGAGTGCTCGGAACCGGTGATGGAGAAGAATCATTCCGAAATCGTGACCGCCCGGATCGATGCGCTGCGGCTGCGCGGCTTCTGTTTCAACGCGGGCGTGAACCGGTGGAAGATCGACGCAATGTCGGTTCCGGTGCTGGACGGCGAAAAGCAGGTAGCGGCGGCCTTGACTTTGCTGGGCTCGGAGGAGGATTTCCGGGAGCGGGCGCTGCCGGGGCTGGGGGCGGCGTTGCGCAAAGCCGCGAAAGAGTGCGCCCGGCTGGTGGAGTGAATGATTTGGCTGTGAATCAGTTCAAACAGAATGAAAGGAGTATCATGAATCAGAAAATCGATCCTTCCACTTTGAAGATCACCGATATGCGGTTCGCCGACATCGACGGCGCCCCGAAGCGCTGCACCTTGATCAAGCTCTACACCAATCAGGGGCTGGTCGGTTACGGCGAAGTGCGCGACGCTTCGAGCCGCACCTATGCGGCGATGCTGAAGAGCCGTATTCTGGGGGAGAATCCGTGCAATGTCGACCGGATTTTCCGCCGGATCAAGCAGTTCGGCGGCCATTCGCGGCAGGCCGGCGGCGTGTGCGGCATCGAAGTCGCGCTGTGGGACCTCGCCGGCAAGGCGTGGGGCGTGCCGGTCTGGCAGTTGCTGGGCGGGAAGTTCCGCGACCGGGTGCGGATCTATTGCGACACCGATTCCGCAGGAGGCGGGCGCGATATGGGCAGGGCGCTGGCCGACCGGATGAAGCAGGGATACACCTTCCTGAAAATGGATCTCGGCATCGAACTGCTGATGGAACAGGAAGGATGCCTTTCCGCTCCGCTCGGATTTCTGGAGAAGATGCGCGAATACAAAAAGACGGTGTTCGCCACGCCGCACGGTTCGATCGATCCGCGCGCGATGCGGGGCGAGGCCTATGACCTCTTCAACACCGCACACGGCTTCACCGGCATCCACCTGACGGAAAAGGGGCTGGATTATCTGGAACAGTATATGGCCGACGTGCGCAAAGTGACCGGCTATGAGATTCCGATCGCGATCGACCACCTCGGACACATCCCGGTCGAGGATTGCGTCAGGCTTGCGAAACGGCTGGAGAAGTACAATCTCGCGTGGATGGAGGACCCCGTCCCGTGGCAGTGGCGCGATCAGTACAAACGTCTGGCGGCGGCGACCACGGTTCCGCTCGGCACCGGCGAGGACATCTACCTCAAGGAGAACTTCCGGCCGCTGCTGGAATCCGGTGCGCTGGCGGTGGTCCATCCCGATGTGCTGACCGCCGGCGGCATCCTTGAAACCCACAAGATCGGCGACATGGCCGAAGAGTACGGCGTGCAGATGGCGATTCACATGGCGGAAAGCCCGGTCGCGTGTCTGGCGGCGGTCCATGTCGCGGCGGCGACGCGGAATTTCATGGCGCTGGAGGTGCATTCGGTGGATGTGCCGTGGTGGCCCGACCTGATCGCGCCGCGTCTTGAAATCAAGGACGGGTATATCGCGGTGCCCGATGCTCCGGGGCTGGGTATCGAGGCTCTGAATGAAAAGCTGATCGAAGAAAAGCTCCACCCCGATTTCCCGGCGGCGTGGGCCGCGACCGGCGAGTGGGACAAAGAGTGGGCGAACGACCGTCAGTGGTCCTGACGGAATTGCAACATAAGGAAAGCGATGATGACCGAATACAGAAAACCGGAAGTCTCCCAGTCTGAAATCGATGCCGCCTTTTCCGACGCCTACCGGGCGTTGTGGAACGATGACGTGCAGCGCAAAATCGACGCCGACATCGAAAGGAACCGCAAGGCGGACGGCGAATTCCAGCTTCCGGCCTCCGCCGCCGGACGCGAAATCAAAGTCGAGCAGCTTTCGCACGATTTTGTTTTCGGCGCACACATCTTCAACTTCGACCAGTTGGGCAGCGGCGAGCGCAACCGCCGGTACAAAGAACTGTACGGCACGCTGTTCAATTCCGCGACGATTGCTTTCTACTGGAAGCAGTTGGAGCTGGAGGAGGGGCATCCGCGCTTTCGCGCCGAATACCGCGACTCCGCCGATTTCTGGAACAACTGCCCGGAACCGAACCGCCAGCCCCACTGGCGCCGCCCCGCCACCGATCCGGTGGTGGAATTCTGCCGGTCGAAGGGGATCCGGCTGCATGGGCATACGCTGGTCTGGGGCAACAACCGCTGGCAGATTCCGGACTGGCTGATCAGCAGAATTCCATTCGATTACCTGAAAAATGCCAATCTTGAACGCAATCCCGGAGATAACACCCTGATCAGCGAGGCGACCGCCGCCGCCTTCAGGGACATGAGCGCCGGCGAGATGGAAAAGGCGTTGCCCGAATATACCGCATTGATCAACACTCTGACCGCAAAGCGCATCGTCGAAATCGCGATGCGCTACGGCGACAAAATCGACAGTTGGGATGTGGTCAACGAGAGCGCCGGCGATTTCGGCAAGGGCAATATGGTCCCCGGTTCGAAGCTCTGCAAGAGCTGGTACGGGCCGATGCCGGGCGACTACACCTATCGCGGCTTCAAAATCGCCGAAGGCGTGTTTCCGCCGGAAACAAAGCTCAACATCAACGACTACAACCTCAATGAGGATTATCTCAATCAGGTGCGCGATCTGCGCCGCCGGGGCTGCAAAATCGACATCATGGGCGCGCAGATGCACCTGTTCGATCCGCAGATCTGCCGGGATATCGCCGACGGCAAAAGCCTTCGACAGTCGCCGGAGGAGGTCCGCCGGACGATGGAGCTGATCGGGCGCGCCGGTCTGCCGATCCATCTCTCGGAAATCACGATCACCGCTCCCGGCGGCGATCGGCGCGGCGAGATCATTCAGGCCGGAATCGCGCGCAACCTCTACCGTCTCTGGTTCAGCCTTGCGCCGATGATGGGGATCACCTGGTGGAACGTGGTGGACGGCTGCGGCGCGCCGGGCGAACCGGCGGTTTCCGGACTGTTCACCCGCGATATGGAGCCGAAACTCTCCTATTTCGCGCTCGACGGCCTGATCAACCGCGAGTGGCGCACCGGTCTGGTGTGCCGGGCGGACAAGTCGGCGGTGGCCGGTTTCCGCGGTTTCCGCGGGCGTTACCGGCTGAGCTGGACTGCCGCGGACGGCGGTACGGAGTTGTTCAACTGTCATTTGAGCTAGGAGTTATCGAATATGCCGTCACTTCAGGATATGAAACAGCGAGCGAAGGAGGCCGGGCTGATGAAGCTCGACCGGCTGATCGCTTCCCGCCAGCACATTCCGTCGAACGAATTCCCGATTCCGCTCGCTGAGCTGTGCGCACGTTACGAGAAACTCTACACCGGCTGCATCAACGACGTGATGCGCGAGCTTTGTCTTCTGAACCAGAACCTGCCGTCGGAGATCATGCCGCTGCGCGACGAAATGACCGTCTGCGGCGAGGCGTTCACCGTGAAAAGCGCGCCGAATGTGATGATCGAAGGCGAGATGACCTTCCGCGCCCAGATGCTCGACGAGATGAAGCCGGGCGGTCTGGTGGTCTGGGATACCTCCGGCGACACCGAGGCTTCGCTGTGGGGCGGCGTGATGACCGCCACCGCGATCTCCAAAGGAATCCGGGGAGCGGTGATCGCGGGCGGCATCCGCGACACGAAACAGATTCTCGAACAGAAGTTCCCGCTTTTCTACAAATACCGCACCAGCAACGGTTCGTTGGGGCGGTGCATGATTACTCATTATCAGGTGCCGGTGAAGATCGGCAAGGTCACGGTCCGGCCTGGCGACATCATCTTCGGCGACATCGACGGCGTGCTTTGTATCCCGCGCGAAATCGCCTATGACGTGCTGCTGCGCGCCGAGGGGATCGAACGCAACGAGGTCGATATCTTCTCATGGGTTCATCAGGGCGATTCCATCGCGGAGATCATTGAGAAAGGCGGTTACTTCTGATGCTTGGAAAATCCATCGAAGAACGGTTTTCACTCGTCGGGCATACCGCTTTGGTGACCGGTTCGAGCCGGGGCATCGGGCGGGAGATCGCGTTGACGCTGGCGCAGGCCGGGGCGGCGGTGATTCTGCACGGTTCGCGTCCGTCGGAGGCGTTGGAAAGGGCCGCCGCCGAGGTGCGCGGCTCCGACGCACGGGTGGAGTCCGTCGCCGCCGATCTGTGCCGGGCGGACGGCGCGGGCCGGCTCGCCGGAGCATGTCGAAAGGCCGGCCTGGAACCGGATATTCTCGTCCTGAACGCCTCCGTGCAGGAGTATGTGAAGCTCGAAGAGTATGACAATGCCGAATTTCAGCGGGAGTTTCAGGCCAATGTCGGCAGCGCTTTCGAGTTGATCCGGCAGTTCTCTCCGGCAATGCGGCGCAATCGCTGGGGACGGATCGTGACGATCGGCAGCATCAACCAGATGCGTCCGGCCGCACGGCTTTCCATCTATTCCGCGACCAAGGCGGCGCTGTTGAACCTGACCAGAAACTGCGCCCGCGAACTGGCGCCATACGGCATTACCGTCAACAATATCGCTCCCGGCGTGATCCTGACCGACCGCAACGCCACGGCCCTGCGGGATCAAACCCTGAAAGAGGCGATTCTCGCCCGGATTCCGGCCGGACGGTTCGCAACGCCGGAAGAGATCGCCGGAACCGCGCTGCTGCTCTGCGGCAACGCCGCCGCCTATCTGACCGGCGCCGAAATTCCCGTCGCCGGAGGAATGCAGTTGTAAAAGGCATTCAACACAACTATATTAAGCATTGCCGGAAGCAATTCCGGCCCCTACAGCCCGTTTTACTCGAACGGACTGCTCTCTATAGACCGGAGACGGCAAGGCGTTTTGGGGCTTTGGCGGATTCCGGTCGCCTTTCCCCGAAAAGTTGCCTCCCTTCGGCCACGGGCCTCGGGACTTTTGCTGCGCAAAAGCTTCGGGTACTTTTCGGGGGCCCCGCTCTCCGGCATTCCGTGCGGCTTTGCCGTACTCATGCCCTGCGAGTGAGGACTGTTTCATTCTGCTTGAAAAGTTGTCTCCCTTCCTCCTTCGCCGAGGCTTCGGAGGACAAGTCGGGCTTGTCATCCCTAGCGCTTGCGCGGCGGATGATACTTTTCGGGGGCCCCGGTAGGGCACTGGCAACCCTGCGGGTTTCCACCCCGCTCTCCGGCATTCCGTACGGCTTCGCTGTACTCATGCCTGCGAGTGAGGACTGTTTCATTCTGCTTGAAAAGTTGCCTCCCTTCCTCCTTCGCCGAGGCTTCGGAGGACAAGTCGGGCTTGTCATCCATAGCGCTTGCGCGGCGGATGATACTTTTCGGGGGGCCCGGTGGGGCACTGGCAACCCTGCTGGTTCCCACCCCGCTCTCCGGCATTCCGTACAGCTTGCAGTATCCACGCCTCCTGCCGAATGGAAGATCACCATTCCGAAATCAGGGGACGCGCCTGATACCACCATACTTCATGGTCGGTGACATAGCGGCTCAACACGGCGGAATGGTCCTGCGGCGGCTGATAGCGGGTGCGCGTTTTGAACAACCGGCAGAACTCCTCTTTGCTCTCGTCGTCCATACGTTCGAGCAGAAGCTCGCCCTGCGTAACCAACGGCTCCATATCCGGCAACCGCTTCAGGGTGGCGACGAGGCTTTTGTGGCAGGGGAACAGGGTTTCATGTTCCTGCAGCAGCATCCGGTAGGCGAAAAACACCAGATCGACCGCCGCCCGGCAGCGCAGGTAGCGGTCGGAACCGGACATGCGCCAGAAATAACCGCTGTTCAGCATGTAGCCGGCGTAAAATGAGAGCAGTTTTTCCGATTGCTCGTGCTTCTGGAATACCGGAATCCGGGCGATCAGCTCCGGTATTTCCGGATCGCGGGTGTACAGGCAGCGCGCCATCAGAAAAGCATTCCGGGCCGGTTCGCTGCCCCTTTGTGCCGCAGCTTCCAGAAATTCCCGGTCGCAGTATTTGATGTCGAAATATCCCTCCGGGTAGGTGCAGTATCCGAAGATGCACTCGGTCCGGCGTCCTTCGGCCTGCAGCTGCTGCAGCTTTTCCGGCGTGACCACGACGATGGCGTCGATATCCGAATCGGACCGTTCCAATCCCTTGGCGACGGAGCCGCCGAGGATAATTGCCGTCACGTCGGGATCGGGCCGGAAATATTCCAACAGTTTTTCAACCGATTCCTGATGGTGCAAATACATATTACTTCACCAGTTCTCCGACGAGGAAGAGCTTGCCGGCATAATAATAATACGGGGCATACTTTCCCGGACTCTTGTCGAAATCGCCGCGGTTGCGCTCGAAAAGCACTTCGCGTTTGTCGAACTTTTCCGGCAGCACCGTGATCTTTACGGTATGCACTTCATCGGGCAGGTTGTCGGCCAGCGGGCAGAGTGCGAGGCGGCGGTAGGTGCAGTAGCCGTCCATCCGGCGCAACCGGCGGGATTTGCCGTCGACGGTGACTTCGATCATCGCGCTGTCGGGACCGTACAGGTCGTAAAGCATCGCCTTGGTTCCCTTGAATTTGAATTCGATCGAAGCGCCCGGCTCGAAGCGCCAGAGCGCGGGGAGGCGGTTGGCGAACTGTCTGGCGGCCGGATCGGTCGCGGGCAGTTCGGTACAGGGGCCGTGCAGGGCGATGCCGGGGGCGTTCAGCGGGACGGCGGAGGTGTTGTCCCAGCAGTCCGCCCGCAGCGGAGCCGGGAGCGGATGGGGGCCTGGAGTTCCGGCTTTGCCGATCACGGGCAGCGCGCGCATCAGCGACTGGGTGTAGATCACATGGCCGGTATTGGTGTAGGGGTGGACGCCGTCGCCGGCGAACGGAATCTTGCCGTCCTCTCCGGTCGGAATCTTCGACTCCACGTTCAGCTCATCGCCGGAAACACGGGTCATCACCTGTCTGGCGTCCTTCATCGTCAATTTGCCCTCCTTTTCCAGCCGGGCGACCTCATAACTCATGTTGACGGTCGGAATCGCGTAGTGGTCCGCGATCTCCTCCATTACCGAGGCGGAACGCGGCAGTTTGCCATTCTTGAAATCGTTCACGCTGGCGGCGGTGACGGTGTAGACGAAGCAGATATCGGTTTCCGGAAAACGTTTCCGTATCTGGCGGACGATTCCCTCCATCGAGCGGCGGATGTTGAGCGGCCTGGCGCCCGCATCGTTGACCGCAAATTCCACGAACACCAGATCCGGTTTATGGGCAAGCACATCCGCGTCAAGCCGGAATACGCCGAGGTCGGAGCCTGTTCCGCCGATCGCGGCGTTGATCTCACTGATTTTGGCGTTTTGAAACAGTTTCCTGAAATAGTCCAGGCTCTGCACTCGCCAGCCGTTCTGGGCGGTGATGCTGCCGCCGAAATAGGCGATCCGCACGTCTTTGCCGTCGTGGAGCTTCCGGTAGAAGTTCGGCAGGCCGCCGCGGATTGCGTAAGGTTCCGAAGCCCGGGGTTCGAACCGGTTCGGGTCGTCGGCGGCTCCGGCGGTCAGCATGGCGACCGCCGCCAGCAGAAAGGCAAACAGTTTCATTCGAGGCTCCTTCAACATTTAAGGGTGCACAACTGCATCGTTATAGAGAATAATGCTCCGTTCCGTCCCTGTCAAGTGCAGGGCTTCAGAAATAACCGGATTTTTTGCGGCTCTTCTGTCGAATATTGCCGCACTTAAACCGTTTAAATTCCTTATTATGAAAAATGGTTTTTGATTTTTCATGTAGAAAAGGTTTCAAATTCATAAAAATTCGATTGACTTCACGAAATGCCGCTGTTATATTACCGAAGAGTCTCGGTGTCGAAACCATAACCAACCTTGAAAGGAAGCGGAAGAAAAAAATGCATTGGATCGATTGGTGTATCATGATCATTCCACTGATCATCATCCTGGGGGCGGCGATCTATTCAGGCAAATATGTCCGGGGCGTGGTTGACTTCCTCGCCGCGGGACGTGTGGCCGGGCGTTACGTGATCTCGGTTGGAGACCTGACTTCAGGACTCAGCGTGATCTCGCTGGTTGCTTTGGTGGAGGCCAAGTACCAGACCGGTTACGGAGTGGAGTTCTGGGGCAAGCTGACCGCGCCGCTGGGAGTGGTCTTCGCGCTGACCGGGTACTGCGTCTATCGCTGGCGCGAAACCAAGGCGCTCTCTTTCGGCCAGTTCCTTGAAATGCGCTACAACCGGGCGTTCCGTATTTTCGCTTCGGCGTTGCGGACGATTTCGGAAATGATCACCAACGCGCTCGGGCCGGCGATTGCGGTGAACTTTTTCATCTACTTCCTCGGCCTGCCGCATTCGGTTTCCATTTTCGGGCTTTCGATTCCGTGTTTTACGATTATTTTGGTATTGCTGATGGCAATGGCGATGGTCTGCATTTGGCCGGGCGGCCGGGTGTCGCTGATCATCACCGACACCTTCCAGGGGTTGCTCTGCTACCCGGTGTTCGTGATCATCGTCGGTTACATCCTTCTGAACATCTCATGGGACAATGAGATTGCGCCGACCCTGATGGATCGGGTGCCCGGTGAAAACTTCATCAATCCTTACGATGTCAGCAAACTGCGCGACTTTAATATCTTCTCGCTGGTCGTGACGTTGTTCGCGGGTATCCTGAACCGGGCCAGCTGGTTCGGCAACGACTCCTCCAACTCCGCCCGGACTCCCCATGAACAGAAGATGGCGGGTATCCTCGGCGCGTGGCGCAGCGGTTTTTCCTATGTGATGCTGATGGTGATCGCGGTGATGGTGATCACCATCATGAACCACCAGAACTTCTCCGACCGGGCCAAGGAAATCCGCGATACGCTTGTGACCAAGGCGGCGGAGGAGACGGTCGCCGATCCGGTCAAGCGTGCCGCCGCCGTCACGGCGGGAACGGCGATCCCGGAGAGAAAACATCAGATCGGCGTCGATGCGCCGCTCTCGCGGACGAACAATCTCGAGACTCCGATCTTCGAGGCTGTTCATGACGTGGTCGGCAGGGATGGGGACGGCAACCTGACTTTCCAGCGCTTCCGCACTATCTATCAGCAGATGATGATGAGCATCACGCTGCGCCAGAGCTTTCCGGTCGGTTTGCTCGGCCTGTTCGGGCTGCTGATGATCATGCTGGTGCTTTCGACCGACGATTCGCGCATCTTCAATGCGTCCAGCACGATTCTGCAGGACGTGGTCATGCCGTTCCGCAAGACGCCGCTGACACCCAAACAGCATCTGCTGTGGCTGCGGCTGTGTTCGCTCGGCGTGGCGTTGTTCTTCGTGACGTTCAGCCTGTTGTTCGTGCAGCTGGACTATATCAATATGTTCGTTACGATCATGTGTTCCATCTGGCTTGGCGGCGCCGGCCCGGTGATGATCGGCGGCCTGTACAGCCGGTTCGGCAATACGACCGGAGCGTTCGCGGCGGTTTTCGCCGGTTCCGGTATTTCGATCAGCGGCATTTTCCTGCAGAGCCACTGGGCGAAGCATATTTATCCGTTTCTGGTCGAACAGGGGTGGGATGCGCCGCTGGCGAGTTTCCTGTCGCTGTTGAGTTCGCCGTTCGAGCCTTTCATCGTCTGGGAGATGACGCCGGAAAAATTCCCGATCAACTCCTATGAAATCTACTTCATCGCGATGGTCAGCGGCATCGCCGCTTACATCATCGGCTCGCTGGTCACCTACAAAGGTCCCTACAACCTCGACCGGCTGCTGCATCGCGGCATTTACAGCATCGACGGCGAAAAGCAGATCAAATCCGCCTGGACCTGGAGCAATGTCTGGAATAAGTTGATCGGCATCACGCCGGAGTATACCCGTGGAGACCGGATCATCGCGTGGAGCGTGTTCAGCTATTCCTTCATCTACCAGCTGCTGATTTCGTTTGTGCTGGTGGTGATCTGGAACGTGATTTCACCGTGGCCGGTGATCTGGTGGAAGTATTACTTCTGGATCACCACGCTGGTGGTGCCGTCGGTGGCCGGCATCTTCACCACGGTCTGGTTCTGCTGGGGCGGCCTCCGGGATGTGATCCAGCTCTTCCGCGATCTGGAAGCGCGGGTTGACAACCCGCTGGACGACGGCCGCGTCTCCGGTCAGGTCTCGGTGGCGGATCTGGCCGCGCTGGAAAAGGTGGAAGAAAAAGAGGAAAAGAAATAACGCGCTTTTCCGCCGAAGCGGACGCCTGTTCCGGGAATGTTTCCGGGACAGGCGTTTTTCGTGCTTGCAGAAAACGGTTCGCAGATGTATTTTACGGACGATCCCTTTTTTTATCCGGTTGGAATCATGATGAACGACAAATTCAAAGGTTTTTTGCTCGGCGCGGTCGCGGCGGCCACCTACGGCATGAATCCGCTTTTCGCGCTGCCGCTGTATCAGGAGGGGCTGGGGGCGGATTCGGTTCTGTTCTACCGGTATTCGATGGCGGTGGCGATGCTGGGAATGCTGATGAAATTTCAGCGTCAATCCTTCCGTTTGAAAAAGAACGAGGTGTTGCCGCTGATCATCGGCGGCTTGCTCTTCGCGGGTTCCTCACTCACTTTGTTTCTTGCCTACCGGTATATGGATGCCGGAATCGCTTCGACCATCCTGTTCGTCTATCCGGTGATGGTGGCGGTGATCATGGCGATGTTTTTCCGGGAAAAGATCACTCCGGTGACGGTGGGCAGCATCGTTCTGGCGTTGACGGGCATCGGGCTGCTTTACAAAGGCGGCGACGGCGGGCCGCTGAGCATGACCGGGATCATTCTGGTTATGCTGTCGGCGCTCTCCTACGCGATTTATATGGTTGGGGTGAAGCAGTCCGCATTGAAGAATCTGCCCGGAATGCGGCTGACCTTTTATATACTGCTTTTCGGATTGGCGGTCTATGTGATCCGGTTGAAGTTCGGGTTGGAGCTGCAGGTGATCCCATCGTGGAAAGGGTGGGGAAATGTGGTGGCGCTCGCTTTTTTGCCCACGGTGATTTCTCTGCTGTGCACAACGCTGGCCATCCGTTATATCGGGGCGACGCCGGCCGCGATTCTGGGGGCGCTTGAACCGGTTACCGCGGTGTTTTTCGGCGTGATGGTCTTCGGGGAGCAGCTGACGTTCCGGCTGGCGATCGGAATCGTGATGATCATTATTTCGGTTTCGCTGATCATTGCCGGAAAAGCGGCGGCGGGACGGCTGAACGCGGCCTTTTTCCGGTTGGTTGAGAGGATTCGGCGAGCGCGCCGGCGGCGGAAAATAAAGGAGAATGGGAGATGAAAAATACTGTATTGCTGGTGGTCGATGTGCAGAATGCGCTGATTGCGAAACAGCCGTATCGCGGGCAGGAGCTGCTCGAAAACATCGGCGTCCTGACCGGTGCCTGCCGGGAGAGTGGCATCGAAGTTGTCTATGTCCGCCATGACGGCAGTGCGCGCGGCATGCTGGTTCCGGGGACGGCGGAGTGGGAGATCGTTTCCGCAATCGCCCCGCTTCCCGGCGAGCGGATTTTCGACAAGCGTTTCTGCAGCTCCTTTCAGGAGACCGGACTGGAGAAATATCTGAAGAAAAAAGAGGCCCGGCAGTTGATTCTGACCGGCATGCAGACGGAGTACTGCATTGATGCAACCTGCAAGGCGGCGTTTGAACGCGGTTACCGGGTCGTGGTGCCGGAGGCGGCGACTTCGACCTTCGACAACCCGTTCCTGACCGGCAGGCAGTTGTGTGAATTTTACGAGAATCTGATCTGGCGTCCCTGTTTCGCCGGGGTGATACCGGTTCCGGAACTGCTGAAGCGGATTCCGGCGGACAAGTGAGGGGGCGATGGAAGAACTCTGCCGGCTGTTGAATGCGGGCCGCTTTATTTCGCGCGGCAAGGGACGGCACGCGACGCGGGTGATCGACTCCTATGAGCTGATTCTGGTGATCGCCGGAACGTTGCGGATGTTCGAAGAGGAGAGCGAGTTCGCATTGCAGCCGGGCGACCGGCTGCTGCTGCGTCCCGGTCTGCGGCACGGCGGCACGGCGGCGTATGAACCGGGGCTTTCCTTTTACTGGTGCCATTACCGGCCGCGCGGCGAAGTTTCCCGGGAGCGGCTGGACGCGTTGGCGGGAATGGGGAAATCGGCCCGGCCGGAGCGGTTCAGCGATTGTTTCGGGATGCTGCTCGCGGAGCAGCGCGACCGGGAGTCCGGTTCTGCCGGTTCGCAGCGGCGGCTGGACCTGCTCGGCGAACTGTTGCTGTCGGAGGCGGCGGAAAGCTGCGCCGCGCGGCCGGGCAATGAACCTGATCCGCTGGCCGAACGGGCGCGCCGTTACATCAAGCTCCATTACGAGGAGTCGATTTCGACGGCTTCCCTTGCCGGTGAACTGCGCTGCCACCCGGACTATCTGGGGCGGCTTTACCGGAAGAATTTCGGGATATCGGTGACCGATGAAATCAATCGCGTCCGGGTCGCCGCCGCCTGCCGGGCGTTGCGGGAGACCGGCAAGTCGGTGAAGGAAATTGCGTTTGAGGCCGGGTTCAACGACCTCGCTTATTTCCGGCGCCGTTTCTTCCGGGAATGCGGTCTCTCCCCGGCCCGTTATCGTGCCGAACGCGACGGCGAACATGTGAATACCGAATGAGAAAACCGCCGGAGCGCGGATAATGGCGGAAAAAAACAGCGCGGCCATTAGAAAAACGGCGCTTGCCGACTTATATTACTATCGGATGTATCTGGGTACGTATCTCCAAACTGTGAGGATTTTATGATAAAACGGGTGCGCAGGTTATATATCGCCGACTACCTGATTACGCCGGATCACCGGATCGAGAACGGTGCGGTGCTTTGCGAGGATGAACGGATTCTGGCCGTCGGCGGGCTTTCCGCATTCAGCCGCGATCCGGGGTTGGAGGTGCTGACCTTCAACAACGCCTATATGACGCCGGGCTTCATCGACACGCACATCCACGGGGCGGGCGGCTTCGACTGCTCGTCGGTGGATATCTCGCCGCGGCCGATCGACGCGATGAGCCGGATTCTGGGCGAACGGGGCGTGACCAGCTTTTTCCCGACCGTAGTGGCATCTCCGAAGCAGGAGATGCTGGACAATCTGGCGAAGCTGGCCAAAGAGATGCAGCGCGAGCTTCCCGGCGCGGTCGCCGCCGGAATCAATCTCGAAGGTCCGTTCATCAACCCTTTCAAACGCGGTGCGCAGCAGGAGGAGTCGATCCTGCCGATCGACCTCGAATTCGCCCGCGACCTGATCGACGCGGGCGGCGGAATGGTCAAGGTGATGACCTTTGCGCCCGAACTGGAAAAGGCGGCACAACTGGTCGAGTTCCTGATCGGCTGCGGCGTGAAGCCGTCGATGGGGCACAGCATCGCGAATGAGGAGCAGACCATGCGCGCGATCGACGCCGGGGCGAGCTACTGCACGCACCTGTTCAACGGGATGCCGCCGCTGCACCAGCGTGAAATGGGGCTTTCGAGCATCGCATTGACCGACAACCGGGTCACGGTGGAGCTGATCATCGACGGGCGGCACATCCATCCGCGCATGGTCGATCTCGCCTGCCGCTGCAAGCAGGCGCACCAACTGGTCGGCATCAGCGACTGCACGATGGCCGCGGGCATGCCGAACGGGGAGTACCGGATCGGCCCTTCGCCGATCAAAGTGAAGGACGGTTTTTCGCAGACCGAACAGAGCATTCTGGCCGGAACCACCACGATGCTGGATACCGGCTGGCACAGCCTGATGAGCTGCGGCCACCTGGCCGAAACCCAGGCGGCGATGGCGGTGACCTGCAATCCGGCGGCGGCGTTCGGCCTCGGCGACCGGGGCATCCTGCTGCCGAACCGCCGGGCGGACCTCGCCATTTTCGAACAGAAGACCAACCGGCCGCTGCTGACCGTCTGCAACGGCAAAATCGTTTACCGCGCGGAGAATCAATGAACTATCAGCTTTTGGACAGCGGGTACCTGCGGAAACTCGAACAGGTGGGGCCTTACCGCCTGATCCGTCCCGCTTTGAATGCATTCTGGGGACCGTCGCTCCCGGCATCCGAATGGGAGGCGGCGGACGCGGTGTTCACGCGCGACAGCTCCGGCGGCGGCAAGTGGAGCTTCCGGAACCGCCTGCCGGAAGCGTGGTTCGCCGAATGGGGCGGTTTCGAGCTGAAGATGAAACCGACCGGTTTCGGCCATCTCGGTTTTTTCGCCGAACAGTACCGCAACTGGGATTTCTTCCGCTCGCCGGAATCCGGGCTGGGGGAGGGGACGAAGGCGCTGAATCTGTTCGCCTACTCCGGCGTCGGCTCGATGGCGATGGCGCAGGCGGGGGCTTCCGTCTGCCACCTCGACGCATCGCGCGGAATGATCGAGTGGGGACAGGAGAATATGGCCCGCAATCCGCAGGTGCCTGACGCGATCCGCTGGATCGCCGACGATGTGAATAAGTTCACGATGCGCGAGGTGCGGCGCGGCAACAAATACAACCTGATCGCACTCGATCCGCCGACATTCGGGCGCGGCTCCAACGGGCAGGTCTGGAAGATCGAGGACGACCTGCCGAAGCTGCTGGCGCGCTGCAATGAGCTGCGCGACCGTTCAAGGCCGTTCACGGTGGTGCTGAGCTGCCATTCGCCGGGCTTTTCGATTCTGGTGCTGGAGCGGCTGGCGGAGGCGGCGTTCGGCCGGGGAGGGGAGTTTGAATCATTTGAAATGACCGTCCCCGAAAGCACCGGCCGCGAGCTGCCCGCCGGGATTTCGGTGCGCTGCCGGGTGAAATAAGCGAAAAGGATTGAGATGGGAACGCCGAGCTTTATCTGGGAGTTATTTTCCCATTGAATCACAAAAGAGAAGGAGGGTTTTATGAAGATGCAAAGTGTTCTGACCGTGGCGGCGCTGGCTGCCGGAGCGATGCTGACGGCGGCCGATATTCAGTTGCCGAAGCCGCAGATTTCGGGGGGCGCGCCGCTGCTGACCACATTGGCCAGGCGGAGCACCAACCGCAATATGGACGGCAAGGCGCTTTCCAAGCAGCAGCTTTCCGACTTGCTGTGGGCGGCCAACGGCATCAACCGCCCCGACGGCAAGCGTACCGCCCCGACCGCGATGAACAAGCAGGAAATCTCCCTCTACGCGGTCTTGCCGGATGGTGCTTACCGTTATGAACCGACCACGCACCGGCTGGTCGAAGTCGCAGCGGAAAAGTCCAGTCTCGATAACAACGCCTCCGTGGTGATCGTGCTGGTCGCCGACCGGGATAAACAACCCGGCGAAAAGTGGGCCGCCGTTGATTGCGGCTTCGTCGGCCAGAATATCTACCTCTACTGTGCGGCGAACAATCTGGCGACCGTGTTCAAGGGCAGCTTCAACGCCGACAACCTGAAAAAGCTGCTGAAACTCGAAAAGAACCAGGTGCCGATGTTCATCCAGCCGGTCGGCTTCCCGAAATAATTGCGGCGGGATCGCTCCGAGCGTGGCGTTTCTCTGCTGCTTTGCGGTCGAACAGTGAGGAGGTTGGGCGTGTTTCATGAAATCATCGTCCTTCTCTGGCTTGCGGTTCTTCCGGCGATCTTATGGGCGATCCCGAAAACCCGCCGGATGACCGGTTCGTGGATTACCGCGTTGAAAACCGTACCGCTGGGTTGCCTGACGATCTGGCTGCTGCCGACTGTTTTTTGCTGCATGATATACTGGCTGCACAGGCCTGCTTTACGTAATGCCTTGCTGGAGTTGGGATGTCTGGCAGTTGGCTTTGCCGTCGGGATTTTCCTGATCATGAAGCTGGCGCGGTGGAGCTGGCGGCGCTGGCATGCGGAGGGAAAACGCTCGATTCTTCCCTTCGATGTCATCTTTCTGTTTTTCGCTTTCAGTACCGTATCCATTTCGTGGGCAATACCGATTGTGCAATACTCGAGCAATATGGAGGAATTTCATGGTGAGTGGCAGTCTTTCAGATTGTCGGATGAAAATGGGGTGAAAATCACGTTCGAGCAACGCCCGATCCACCCGTTTCTGGCGGAGTATGATTACCGGCTCGCTTTCCGGCGGAATGGAACAACGGTGTTTCGCAACTTGCGGACCAATACCGGCGGACGCACCCATTTCAATCTCTACCGGTTGAAGGATGGGCGGCTGCTTTTCTCCGACAAGGACGGCGATTATATCGTCGACCCGAATCTGCCGGAGGTATGGTATCTGCATGAAACCGACGGCAGGAAGTATGCGGTTCCGTTTCCGCATGAAAGGTTGAGAAGCTGGAGCTGGGAGATGGAGGATGGCACGATGATGTTCCGATACAATCATGGCTGTGCGATACCGGCGGTCCCGCTGACGGATGAACTGGAAGGGAAGGTGTACTACGGCTGCATCACAAATGATTTCTATTTGGAAGCCGGGAAACAGGCGCCGTCGCTTGAGAAAAGGAGATTCAATTGATGATTGCGGTCGATGCCGAAAAGTGTGTGCGGTGCGGCGCCTGTGTGCGGGACTGCATTGTCGAAGTGTTGAAGCCCGGCGCGGACGGCGTGCCGTGTGTCGCTTCCGGCGAGGAACGGTTCTGCCTGAACTGCCAGCACTGTCTGGCGGTGTGTCCGCAGGGGGCGGTCGTCTGCAACGGCGTGACGCCGGAGGAGTGCGCCGGAATCGGACCGCTGCCCGGCGCGGCGGAGCTGTTCAACCTGCTCCGCCAGCGGCGCAGCATCCGGCAGTACCGGCCGGAAAACCTTGAGCCGGAGATCATCGACCGGCTGGTGGAGTCGCTGGCGTGGATTCCGACCGGCTGCAACGACCACCGGCTGTTTTTCACGGTGATCCGGGAACAGCGGGAGATGGCCTTTTTCCGCGCCGAAATGAGCCGGCAGCTGAATCTGTTGATCCGTACCGGCATCATGCGGCTGGTCTATCCCGGTTACAAGCGGTATCTGGAGGAGATCGCCGGCGGGAAGGATGTGGTGTTTCGCAATGCCCCGCATATGATCGTCGCGGCGACGCCGCGCAGCGCGCCGTGCAAAGAAGCCGATCCGTGGATCGCGCTGAGTTACTTCGACCTGTTTGCGCAGACGCTCGGCGTCGGCACCTGCTGGTGCGGCTTCGCGGTTCACGCGTTCCGCTGGAACCGGCGGCTGCGCAAGCGCCTGAATCTGCCGCCCGGTTATCGAATCGGAGCGGTGCTGCTCTTCGGCGCCCCGGATGTCCGGTACGCGCGGGCCACGCGCCCGGAACAATTCGGCGTTTCTTCATGACGTGAAAGTTTTTCGGAAAAATGGTTAGTCTGTGCTAATAATCGGTTTGACTTCGGCTCTCTTGCTGGTATATTAGAAGAAATCGAAAGGGAGCTTTCTTGTTATGAGCAAAAACGATATTTCCAGCAGTCTGGAAGATTATCTCGAGGCAATCGCCGAGATCATCGAGCGCAACGGGCATGCGCATACCAAAGATATCGCCGACCGGCTCGGCGTGAAAATGCCGTCGGTCACCAATGCGCTGCAGGCGCTTTCGGCGCGCGGGCTGATCCATTACCAGTCGCACAGCCCGGTGGAGTTGACGACCGAAGGGGCGCAGACCGCCGCGGTGATCCGTCACCGGCATACGGCCCTCAAAAAGTTTTTCTCCGAGATTCTGAAGTTGGAAAATAAAGAGGCCGACACAACCGCGTGCAAGATCGAACATGTGATCGGCGAAACGGTTCTTTCGCGCTTTGTGGCGCTGATCGACGCGATTTCCGACCGGGAGGATTGCGCGCCGCTGCGGGAATACCTCGCCAGCACCATGCCGAAAATCTGCCCGGATGAAACCGAGGAGCTGATTTCGCTGGACCAGCTTCCGAAAGACAAATCCGCCGTGGTGGTCAAAGTGGCCGAAGGGCTGCGGGGCCTGAAGAAGTTCGCGGATCTCGGGCTGGTGCCGGGAACGTTGCTCCAGTTTGAAGGCCGTGCTCCGTTCGGGGATCTGTTGCGGATCAAGGTGATGGGCAGCAGCCTGTCGCTTCGGGCCGGAGACGCCCAGTATATCTGGGTCAAGCTCGCCGACTGACGGCGGCTTTTTTTGAATATGAATTTAGCAGCACCTAAGCGAATTTAGCAGCATCTAACAAAATCAGGATTGCTTTTTATCATGGATAAGCATATTTACCGGATCGCGCTCGCGGGTAACCCGAACTGCGGAAAAACCACGATTTTCAACCAGCTGACCGGCACCCGGCAGCACGTCGGCAACTACCCCGGCGTGACGGTCGAACGCAAGAGCGGCATGTGCCGGATCAACGATTTCCAGATCGAGATCATCGACCTGCCGGGCATTTACAGTCTGTCGAACTCCTCGCCGGAGGAGAAGGTCGCGTTTCAAGAGCTTCTGAACGGCGGGATCGACCTGATCCTGAACGTCGTCGACTCCGGCAACGCCCAGCGCAACCTTTACCTGACCACGCAGCTGGCCGAACTTGACCTGCCGATGCTGCTGGTGTTCAATATGATCGACGATGCGAAGCAGCGCGGGCTACACTTCGATTTTGAAAAGTTGAGCGGTTTCTTCGGCGCTCCGATCGTAAAGACGGTCGGTTCGACCGGTTTCGGCATGAAGGAGTTGCGCAACGAGGTCTACCGCATTGCGCATGAGGCGACGCCGCAGCGGCCGGTCAAGCCGAAGTACGGCCCCAAGACCGATCAGGCGATCCGGGCATTGACCGACGAGGTCGCCAAAGTGCAGCGGCCGGAAACCCGGCTGATTCCAGCCCGCTATTTCGCGATCAAGCTGCTGGAAAACGATCCGGAAATCTGTGCGCGGCCGGAATTCGCGTCGCTGCTGGCGTCGGCCGAGGAGTGGCGCGAGGCGATTACCACCCGGAACGGGATCAACAGCCGCACGCTGATGGCGGACTTCCGCTACGGCGTGATCGCCGGAGCCTGCCGGGAGGCGATTTCGATCAGCAACGAACGCCGCCGCCAGCTCTCCGACACCATCGACAAATATGTGACGAACCGGTTTCTCGGCGTGCCGATTTTCCTGGTGATGATGTATCTGGTCTTCATGTTCACCTTTACGGTAGGCCAGTATCCGATGGACTGGCTGGAAATGCTGTTCGGCGCGCTCGGCAACGGGATCAATTCGATCTGGCCGGCGGGACAGGCGGAGTTTCTGCGGGCGCTGCTGGTGGACGGCATCATCGGCGGCGTCGGCGGCGTGCTGGTGTTTCTGCCGAACATCCTGCTGCTCTTCATCGCAATCGCGTTTCTGGAGGGGACCGGTTATATGGCGCGGGCGGCTTTCGTGATGGACGGCTTCATGCACATGTTCGGGCTGCACGGCAAAAGCTTTATTCCGATGCTGCTCGGTTTCGGCTGTTCGGTCCCGGCGGTGATGGCGACCCGCACCATCGAATCCGAACGCGACCGGCTGACCACGATTATGGTGATTCCCTTCATGAGCTGCGGGGCGCGGCTCCCGATCTACGCTTTGATCATCCCTGCCTTTTTCGCGCTGAAATACCAGGCGCTGGTGATGTGGCTGATGTACGTGATCGGCGTGGTGGTGGCGCTCGGCGGCGCGCTGCTGCTGAAATCCACGATTTTCAAAGGGGAAGGGGAGGTGTTCGTAATGGAGCTGCCGCCCTACCGGATGCCGACGCTGCGCAGCATCCTGATCCAGATGTGGGAGCGGGCGGTGCTCTATCTGCAGAAAGCGGCGACGATCATCCTGCTTGCGTCGATCGTGATGTTCGTGATCACCACTTTCCCGGAAAAGAAGGAGTTCTCCACCGATTTCGAAGCGAAGATCGCGCAGGTCGAGGAGTCGAAAAAACTGACGCAGGAGGAAAAAACGGAACAGGTTTCCGCATTGAGCGGAGAAATGCAGTCCGAGAAGCTGCAGTATTCGATCGCGGGCCGGATCGGCAAGGGGCTGGCCGTGGTGCTCAAACCGCTCGGCTTCGACTGGCGGGTCAGCTCCGCGCTGATCGGCGCATTCGCGGCCAAGGAGATCTTTGTCGCCCAGCTCGGCGTGCTTTTCTCAATCGAGGGTGCCGATGAGACCTCCGAAACGCTGCAAAGCCAGCTGCGCAAGGCGTATACGCCGCTGCAGGCTTTCTGCATCATGCTTTTCTGTTTGCTGACCGTCCCCTGCATGGCGACGGTCGCGGTGGTCAAGCGGGAGACCAACTCGTGGAAGCTGACTTTCCTGCAGATCGCCGGTTTTACCGCGGTTGCCTATGTGCTGACCCTGATCGTTTATCAGGGCGGTACGCTGCTGCAGCTCGGCACGAAGCTGTTGCTGTGATGATGACGGCGATGGAATTTGACGAGGCGTTCCGGCGGCTGGCCGGAACGGTGAGGGAGAAGCTCGAACGGGCCAGCGGCTGCCATGATTTCGATCACACCCTCCGGGTGTTGCGCAATGCGGAGCTGCTGGCGAAGGAGCTTCCCGCCGCCGATTTGCGGATTGTGCGGCTGGCGGCGCTGCTGCACGACTTCGCCCGTCCCGAGGAGATGGCCGCGAAGGGAAAGCTCTGCCACGCGGTACTGGGAGCGGAGCTGGTCCGGCCATTGCTGGCCGAAGCCGGGTTTGAACCGGAAACAGTCGACCGGGTGTCGCAGGCGGTGTTGACCCACCGCTACCGGGCGAACCGGATCCCGGCGACGCTTGAGGCGCAGATTGTCTATGATGCGGACAAGCTCGACTCGCTTGGAGCGGTCGGGATCGGCCGCGCTTTCCTGTTTGCCGGACGTGAGCACGCGCGGCTCCATAACACCCGCGAGGAGGCGCTCGGTTCCGCGGAGTACAGCCGCGAGGATACCGCCTACCGGGAATATCTGGTGAAACTGAGCAAGCTGCCCGGCTGCATGCTGACGGCCCCGGGCCGCCGCATCGCCGGGGAACGGGCCGGATTCATGCATGAGTTCTTTGACCGGCTTAACTCCGAAACCGGCCTGTAATACCGGTTCCTTCTGACACATTATCCCGCATTCCCGGCGGGATTTTTTTTGTTCACTTGTTGAACATTAAAGTTCATCAGATAAAATATTGTTCAAAATTTTTGGTTTTGCTATTGACATTTACCGCATTGTTTGGTATAATTAATCATAGTTGAACGATGAACTTTCAATGAACGGAATAAACTCATGGCGGAATATTCGATACGGGACATCGCGCGGATGGCAGGTGTTTCGGTGGGAACCGTGAGCCGGATCCTGAACAACGCCGACAACGTCAGCGACGAAATTCGCAGGCGGACGCTGGATGTGATCCGGCAGGTGAATTATCAGGCGGGCAGGCGCGGACGCCGCCCGGTGCACACATTCGAACGGGTTCCGGAGAGGAACGGCCGAAAAATCCGGACGATCGCGATGCTTTCGCCGGGCATGTCATCGGCGTGGAAAGGCAATGAATTGTGGACCACTTTCCTCTCCGGCATCGAACGCGCCTGCGGCGAACGCGGCGCGCGGCTGGCGATCTATATGGCCGACATGAATCCCGACGAGATCGTCCGGGAGATTTCGCAGAGCGCCGACGGCGTGCTGATCAAAACCAATCAGGTGATGCCGGATTATACGGAAGAATTGATTTCACGGCTTCCCTGCGTCGGTTTCGGCGCGCTTCCGACGCCCGGGGCATACCCGCAGGTGGTGCTGGACAATCACGCGGGCGGTGCGATTGCGGTGCGCGAACTCCTGCAGATGGGGCATCGCCGGATCGCGTTTTTGAATCATGAAGCGCAGAACGGCATTTTCATCGCCCGTTCCAACGGTTATATCGAAGTGATGAAAAGCGCGGGATTGTTCCGCAACGAATATCTGCTGGAGCTGCAGCTCGCCGAATATCACAGCATCACCGCGCCGGAAACGGTTCCGCCGGACCTCTCCGGCGCGCTCAGCCGCCTGATGGCGCTGCCTGAACCGCCGACGGCGGTGGTGGTCGGGAATGACTGGGGCGCATTCGGCCTGCTGCGCGCCTGCCGGACGTGCGGGATGCGCGTTCCCGAGGATTTGAGCATAATCGGCATGGATGATTCAGGAAATCTGCCGACACTGGTGACGCCGACACTGGCTTCGGTGGCGATGCCGTTCGATCAGGTTGCATATTTCGCCTCCTGCACGCTCTGCGACCTGATGGAGGGAGTAGGAACCCACCAGCGCAATGTATCCTCGATCGTGCAGATTGCCGGTGAACTGAAAAAACGCGATTCGATCAGGCCGGAAAGCGTATAGTCCCATAATAGCAAGTATGTTAAGCGTGCGGCAAGGTGCCGCTGCCGGGTGCGTGCTCTACGCCCTTCGAGGTCGCGCGGCGGCCGGCACATGCAAGGCGAAGGTTGGTTTCCACCCCACTTCGCGGCGCACAACAAGCGCGGTCAGCGCCGCGAACGGCGGCAAGGTGCCGCTGCCGGGTACGCGCTCTACGCCCTTCGGGGTCGCGCGGCGGCTGATACAGACAGGCATTGGTTGGTTTGCAAAGCCGTTTACGCGGCGTACAATAAGCGCGGCAAGCGCCGCGAACGAATGTGAGGGAATTACTTGCCTTTGGCAAGTAACGAGGAACGATAGTGACGAAGCCGAACGTAG
>ENA-UEQM01000165-UEQM01000165.1-human-gut-metagenome-genome-assembly--contig:-NODE-165-length-46445-cov-19.138867_pt1 | contig 46445 bp, 40 predicted proteins | sample MGYA00242948_ERZ507948 | MGnify/ENA primary metagenome ERZ507948 (study PRJEB26167, sample SAMN06115440) | human gut metagenome | host: Homo sapiens | place: China:Hubei | collected 2015-07-28... | reverse complement strand
GGCAAAGCCCTCACTGAGCTCAGACTACAACCTACTTTTTAAGAACAAAATCGGCGAAAGCTCACTTGACATTCACCAATCCAGCCATAGACTGGAAATGGACGGTCCTTCCATGAGAGATAAAGCACAGTACGGAGCAATTCCAAGAATTAAACGCGACTGATTGAACCGATAACACGACTTTTCCACCGCTCTCCCGGCCTACAGCCCACTTAGTAGGGTGAGCGGCCGGGAGAGCCGTGGAAAAGTCTGCGCTGTCCGTACGCCGTCGTCCTGCGTTCCTCCAATAAAAAAGCGCCGAAGCTTAACTCGCTCGGCGCCGTAACGGACTGTCCCAATGTTTGAGAAAGGGGGTGTCCCAATGTTCGATATACACCGTCCCAATGTGTGTGAAATTCCAACATGTCCAAAAACAACAGGAGCACTCATAACTTTTGATGTTAATGGACTCCTGATTCCAAACCCAAAAGAAACTTCTTTGCCTCAAAACCTCCGCCGTAGCCCGTGAGGCTGCCGTCAGCACCCACAATCCTGTGGCAGGGAACGATGATGGAAAACGGGTTTTCGCCGACCGCGACGCCCACGGCCCGCACGGCCTTTGGGCGCCCTATGCGGCGCGCAAGTTCCCCGTAACTCACCGTCTCGCCATACCCGATCTTCTGAAGCGCCTGCCAGACACTTTTCTGAAAGTCGGTTCCGGCAAAGGCCAGCGGCAGGTCAAACGTTCGGCGTTTACCTTCAAAGTACTCAGCGAGTTCCTTTTGAGCCTCCTCAATCACAGGGCTTGTCCCTTCAACGAAAGGCCCCTTAAAGTACCGCTCAAGGCGCTTTTGCACGCTCGCACAGTGCCATCCGTCCCGCCAGTCACTCATCACAAGGCTTCCCTCGCAGGAGCCGATTAAAAACACGCCGCAGGGCACCTGAAATTCTTTGACATAAACAGTCATTACCGGCTCCTTTGCATCTGCACTGCTGCATCATGAGAATTCTTATTTGCGTGAACGGTGTTCTCAAACACGTGAACACCCCCGATTCCTATTTACGTGAACGGTGCGCAAACATCGTCGATTCGGTGCGCAGCTTGGCATAGCAGTGTTCATGTAATCGAGAAAAGTCCCGAAACCATTCCGGTTTTACCGGGCTTTTAATCGAGCGCACAGACAAGTATGGCCGAAAAGGCGGAGGAAATCTCAACAACGGCCGCAATGACCAGAAACACGGTTGCCGCAAAATCCGCCCAGGGAAGCATCAGTGCAAAAGACGCCGCACCGAAAATCGACCGAAAATGACGTTACGCCGTCCGAAGCGGTCGATGAGAAAACCGCCTGCCAAAGTCCCGAACGCACCTGCCGCAAGAAAACCAAAGAGCACATACTGCGAAACATCCACTGACACCGAGAACTTCTCAATGAGGAAAAAAGTGAGAAAGTTTGTAAGGCACGAAACGTAAATCTGCTTGGAAAACATCAGAACAAAAAGAAGCAGAAACGCCTTTCTCACGATGGACTCAGGCAGGACAGACACAACCGACGCCGAGACCTTTTTTACGCAGCTTCTCAGGCGTCTCCCAGCCCTGGCAACACCAACCAAAAGAATCGCCGCCAAAACCGCTGCTGCGGCAAACCATCCGATCCCATGCTGGCCTGCCACGGCAAGGACAAATGCGGCGGCCAAAGGTCCCACGGCCGAGCCCGCATTGCCGCCTAGCTGAAAGACGGCCTGCGCCAAGGCTTTGCGGCCCGCACCTGCCGTCTGTACCGCGCGGCTTGCTTCCGGATGGAAAACGGCCGAACCGCAGCCGATTAAAGCCGTTGCCGCGACAAGAAGCGCAAAACCCGGCGCCCGGGTAAGCAAAATAAGGCCGATGAACATGAGCATCATCCCGAACACAAGGCTGTAGGGCCGGGGCTTTCGGTCGCACACTGCGCCGATGAAAGGCTGCAGTACGCTTGCGGTCAGCTGCAGCGCCGCACCGATCAGGGCAATCTCGGCAAAGGTCAGTGCGTAATTGGCCCTAATCACTGGAAAAGAAGCCGGAATCACCGACTGAATCATGTCGTTTAAAAAGTGCGCTGACGCCGTGAGCGCCAACATGTCGCCGGCGGCCTTCTGAGCTCTGACCGTCATTTCAGTCATGGTGTACCTCCCCTTCTTCAAGACCCTTTCCGAAATGTTCCACAGGCTTTAAAACCGTGATCTCAAAACGGGAAAAGCAGCAGTCCTTTCCCTCCCGCTGACACTGTCGGTGCACTTCATCAGCATGCCAAGCGGCCACCGCCGCCTCATCGCGCCAGAGCGATTTCGACAAGAGCTTTCCGGGGACAGTGAGCGAAGAAAACCGCTCAGCGCTGATAAAACCGTCCGCTGCACGGGCGCGCTCAGCGAGCTTTTGCGCAAGCGCGAGATAGCGCTCCCGGTCGCCCGGAACAAATTCCGCCTCAAACAGGACAACCACAGACATTAATGACTCCGCATCAGGATTTTGATGCGGTGAGCGTATGATCTCCGAACATAGATCAAACAGCATTTAACATGGATGAATCAACAAAAGAAGCAACAGAAGGATGGCGCTGGTTTTCCCGTGACTTCGTGCTCGGACAGGAGCGTCCTGAACACCGACACGCGGACGCGCAGCTTCTTTACGCAATGAGGGGCGTGATGCTTGTAAAAAGCGGTACGGTGCGCCGCATCATCACGCCCAACCGGGCACTTTGGATTCCGGCGGGAACGCCGCACGCGATTCATTTTCTGTCGAAAACCGCGATGCGTACGCTCTACTTTGCAAAAGCGCCGGAGCGCATGCGTGTGTTGCGTACCCTCTCCATTACGCCGCTCATCAGGGAGCTGATGGGAACACTGTTTCTTAAAAACCTCAGTACCAAAACCAACGGCCTCATGACGGCACTGATTCTTCAGCTTGTGCAGGAAGCACCGGTCACGCCGGCTGATCTTGCACTGCCGGCAGAAACCGGTCTGAGGCGCACGGCGGAAATGATTCTCTCCAAAGGCCTCTGGAACACACCCCTGGAGAAGTTTGCAGCCGCACTCAACATGACGCCCGTCACATTTTCGCGGCACTTTCAAACAGACACCGGCATGACATTTCGGGACTGGCGGCACCGCGCGCGGCTCACGCTGTCAATGGAACTGCTCGCGCAGGGACTCACGGTCAAACAGACGGCGCTGCGTCTCGGATTTTCGGACCCCTGCGTCTTTACGGCCGCGTTCAGGCGCCTTTTCGGCGCCACACCCACGGCACTCATGCGCAACCATACAAAGCCCGCGGCTACCTGAAATAATCCTCTCACAACTTTTGGGGCTTTTCTCTTTTATGCGGTTACTTCACTCCTCCGACTGGCATCTGGGCAGAACGCTTTGCGGCGAGCGGCGCGATGCGGCCTTTAAGGCCTTTCTTGACTGGTTGCTTGAGCTCATTGATGCCCGCGCAATCGACACGCTTCTGATCGCAGGCGACATCTTCGATTCGGCGATGCCCCCGATTTCAGCCCAGAACCAGTACTACGAATTCCTGGCGGCACTGCGCACCCGCACGGCCTGCCGCAACGTCATCATTGTTTCGGGTAACCACGATTCCGCGCTCTTTCTTGACGCGCCGGGCGCACTTTTAAACGCCTTAAATATCCGCGTGATCGGGCGTGCTGCGGAAAACCCCGAAGACTCGGTCGTTGCTGTGACTGACAGTAAAGGTGCAACCGAAGCCGTTGTCTGCGCCGTTCCATTTTTGCGTGAAAGCGATCTGCATACGCTCACGGATGCCGACACACTCACCAACCGCACCGAGCGGATTACTGAAAGCGTCGCAGGTCACTACCGCAAAAGTACGGACGCTGCACTGCGCCTTTACCCGGCTCTCGAAGCGAGCCTCCCCCTTATCGTCACGGGGCATCTTTTTGCCCGCGGCGGCAAGACCGGCACGAGCGAACGGGAGCTATATGTAGGAAGCCTCGGCGACGTCCCGGACAGCGTCTTTCCCCCTGAAGCCGACTATGTGGCGCTAGGCCACCTGCACCGGCCGCAGACCGTAGCCGGCAACCCCGCGCACCGTTACTGCGGGTCACCGATGGCGCTTGACTTTTCCGAGGCCGCCGGCCGCCACTGTGTAAACCTTGTCACCTTTAACGGCAAAACGCCCGCCGTTGAAGAAATCGACGTTCCCGCCTTTGACCGGCTCGCGCACATTGAGGGCGACGAAGCCGCAATCTCTGAGGGGCTCGCAAAGCTCGCGCAGGAAAAAACGCCGGTCTTGGCTGAAGTCATTCACACGGGAGACACGCCGCTCACCGGCCTTGAAAAACTCTGCCGGGACGTGACCGAAAAGTCCTGCGTCAAAATCCTGCGTGTTTCTGACCGCGGCTACGTCCGGGCCGTACTTTCCGGTCGGGACACCGCCAAAAGCATTGCCGATCTCACGCCCGAAGAAATCTTTGAACTGCTTTTAAAGCAAAAGTCTGTGGCTGAAACCGAAAAAGAGGCGCTGCGCACGGCCTACCGCAGCATTTTGGAAACGCTCGCACAAAACGACGTTCCCGCCGGAGACAATCATGCGCATTGAAGTAATCCGCCTCTCCAACCTCAATTCCCTTGCGGGCGCCTGGGAAATTGATCTCACCGATCCCGTGTACGGTGCCGAAGGCATTTTTGCGATTACCGGTCCCACTGGGGCGGGAAAGTCGACGATTCTCGATGCCGCAGCGCTTGCGCTTTACGGAAGAACACCGCGGCTTGACAAGGTCAATAAGTCCGAAAACGAGATCATGACCCGCGGCTGTGGCGTTGCCTCTGCGGAAGTGATCTTTTCCACGGGTTCGGGGCGCTACCGCGCCGAATGGCACCAAAACCGCGCGCACGGCAAACCCGAGGGGGCCCTTCAGGACTACACAAAGCGCCTCTCGCGGGAAACGGCGCCCGGCACCTGGGAAGTGCTCGCGGCCGAGAAAAAAGCGGTGGTTGACGCAAAGATCGTTGAACTCACCGGCATGGACTACGACCAGTTCACGCGTTGCGTGCTTTTGGCGCAGGGCGATTTTGCGGCGTTTTTAAAGGCCGACGCTGACGTGCGTGCCGCAACGCTTGAGCAACTGACCGGCACCGAAATCTACAGCCGGATTTCCATTGAAGTGCAGCAAAAGGCCGCGGCTCAAATGAAGGCTCTTGCCGACCTTGAGGAACGGCACAACGCCGTGGGGCTTCTGACCGATGAAGCGCGCACTGAACTTGCCGCACAAAAAGAGGCCTGTGCCAAAGAAAGTGCTGCGGCTGACGTTGAGCGCAAGCGGCTTGAAGCTGTGATCGCCCGCTACGACGCGCTTCACAAAGCCGAAACTGAACTCACCGAAATCCGCGTCCGGCAGGAAAAAGCACGGGCTGAGAACACGCTTTTAAACCCGGAACGCGAAAAACTCGCAGCGCACCGCGTAGCCGCTCCTTTAACAGCCGATGCCCGCCGTGCCGCAGAAGCCCGTCAGTCCGTCAGGAACGCTGACACCCGCGCCAAGGCCGCTCAGGACGCGGCACGCACGGCGCAGACGCAGGCAGACAAAGCCCGCTCGGACCTCACCGCCGCGAAAGACCGTGCGCTCAAGGCTCAGAGTGACTACGAAAGGCTCCTGGCCGTCATTCCGGAAGTGAAGACACTCGATCAGTCCGCGGTAAAACTCACAGCCGAAACGGAAGAACTCAGAAAGCGGGAAACGCTGCTCAAAAACGAAACGGAAACCATCACCCGGGAAATCCAGACACTGCAGGCAACGGTCACAAAGACACAGGCCGATCTTGCCGCAGCCTCACGCTTTGTCAGGGAAAACGCCGCGTTGGCAGGGCTCACGGAAGCGCTTCCCGGGCTATCGGCCGCACTGCAGTCCGTGATCACGGCAACCGCTGATCAGCAAAAAGCGGCGGCTGAAGCACAAGCCGCGAAGACAACTGCCGAAGAGGCAAACAAGGCCTATAAGGCCGTTCTTCCTCAGGCTGAAGAGGCTAAAAAGAAGAAAGAAGCACTCAAAAAAACAGGGCTTGAAACGCGGGAGCGGCTCACCAAGCTTCTTGACGGAAAAACAGAAGAGACCCTGCACTCTGAGGTGACCGCGGGCGAAAAAGTCCTCGGCAATTTAAAGCGCCTTCCGGAACTTCTCGCCGCCCTCAGTGAAAGCCGGGAAACGCAGGCGCGTCTTCAGAAGGAAAAGGAGGAAAAAGCCCGACTTCTTGCTCAAACCCGCACGAGCGTCACGGCAACGGAAGAAGCACTTAAAGCCGTGGAGACGGCCGTCACGGCGCTTGAAGGGCAACTCGCCGCCCTGGACCTTGTGGCGCGGCTTAAGGTTGAGCGCACCAAACTCACCGAGGGTCACCCCTGTCCCCTGTGCGGTGCGACGCATCACCCCTGGGCGCACGAAAGTCCGGAAGCGGATACCGCGGGCATCTCGGCTCAGTTAAAGGACCAGAAAACCCGGGAAGCAAAACTCAAAACAACGCTGGACGAAAGCCGCCTGTCTTACGCGCGGCTTGAAGCACAGTGCACGGAACTTGATAAGCGCCTCGCAGAAGCTGACACCGCCGGCAACAAGTGCCTGACAGCCCTTACCGGACAATCAGCGGTCTGCGGGTTTTCCGAAGTGCCGTCAGCCGATACGATAAACCGCCGGATTACGGAACTCATGGCGCAGCAGACCGCCGGTCTTAAGCGTCTGACCGACATCCGCTCGGTCTCCGCTGATCTCATGCGTCTGCGGGAAAGTTACGCAAAACTTGAGGAAAAGAACAACGCCCTCACCGCACGGGAAGCCTCCCTCAAAGCACAAAATGATGCTGCTCAAAAGACGCTTGCCGAAGCCCGCAAACGCGTCTCAGATTCGGACCTGACGCTCACGGCTGCCCTCAGCGCCTACCGGAAACTTACCGCACCCTACGCTGAAGACACGGTGTCGGCTCAAAACTCTGATGCGCTTTACAAACGCCTTAAAGACGCGTCACTGCGCTACGAAAAAGCCAAAAAAGATCAGACGGACCTGCAGGCGCACTGCGATAAGACCACGGCTGAAGAAAACGGCAAAAAGACGCTTTTAACCGCAAAATCACAGATGGCTGCGAGAGCTTCATCCGAACTCAAAACCCACACAGAAGAACTCACCCGGATTCAGTCCCGGCGCCGAGAGCTTTTCGGCGCGCAAAATCCCGACACCGCGGAAAAAACGGCCGTCACGGCGCGCGATGCGGCACAAAAAGCGCTCGCCGCCGCAGAGACTGCCGCAAAAACAGCTGACGCCGAAGTGACCCGCACGCAGACGGAACTCAAGTCCTCTGTTGAGTTTCTTACCAAAGCTCAGAGTCTTCTCAGTCAGACGGAAGCGGCCTGGACAGCGCTTCTTGCTGAAAAAGGGTTTGAAAACGAAGCGGCCTGGGCTTCTCACCTCATGACCGACACAGCAGCGCAGGCGCTTGAAGTCAAGATTGCCGCTGCCGAACAGTCTGTCATCGAACTCACGGCGCTTTTGCGGGAGAAAACAGCAAAAACCCAGGAACTCAAAAACCAAACCATGCGGGATGACACAGAAGAGCGTGTGCGGCAGCAGGCTGCAGAGGCCGCCGCCCGCATCCGCGCCAACACCCTGCGCACCGGAGAACTCAGCCAGCAGCTCGCCGCGGACGATGAGCGGCGCAAAACCGCGGGGCAGATTGCCGAAGAGATACGGCGTCAGGAAGCTGTCTGCAAAACCTGGTCAACGCTTAATGCGCTCATCGGGTCGCATGACGGCAAACGCTACCGCGAGTTTGTGCAGGGCATTACCTTTGAGCGGCTGATCGCCAACGCCAATCAGTCGCTGTCTGAACTCACCGACCGCTACCTCTTGGTACGAAACCAGGCTCAGCCTCTCACGCTTGACGTGATCGACAACTGGCAGGCGGGTACCGTGCGCTCGGCCAAAAACCTTTCGGGCGGCGAATCCTTCATTGTCAGTCTCGCACTCGCGCTCGGCCTTTCGCGTATGACCGGAAGCTCAATCCGGGTGGATTCGCTCTTTTTGGACGAGGGCTTCGGCACGCTTGACGAAGACGCCCTCAACACGGCACTCGGGATGCTCTCGGGGCTTCGCAGTCAGGGAAAACTGATCGGCGTGATCTCTCACATCAGTCAGATCCGCGAGCGTATTCCGGTACGTATTGAAGTACGCCGCAAGGCGGGCGGCGTCAGTGAGCTCGCCGGTCCCGGCATCCGGCAGAAAGCGGCGGAAAAGTCTGTTAAGAAGGAACGGGTAAGATAAAGAATTTATGAATAAATTCTTCATATCCGTTCATCGCTGCTGGTGATTATTCATAAATCGACGGTTTTAAAGCTGTCGGTTACGCAGCAGATATTGGCGCATTCCCGCTGAAGCCCTCCCCAAACTTCGGGAGCCGGCTGTGTTCAAAGTATCATCGGGGAAAAAACGGACGGCGTTCAGATACGCCGGACAAACAAAAACCGCTCAAAGTCATCAGACCCGGCGGCTCAGCGCAGTACTTTCGCAAGTACCGGAAAGAAATTGTATGGTGCGCGATACTCGCTAGCGAAGGATTGCTAAGAGCCTTTACAAAACAATCCCTAACGTCTGGATGTGCTTAAGCGTACACCTGAAACGAACAAGCACAAACCTCCCATCAAATGTCCATCAGAACTACAATCCTTGGATATTTGAACATTCCTGTTCTAAAGACACCTTTATCGAACACAGTATTCACGAGGTCGCCTATGGCCGCTGCCGCTAAAGTTGCTTACGCCAGAGTCAGCAGTCAAGATCAGAATCTTGATCGTCAGCTTGAGGCATTCAAGCTCATTGCCCCTGACCGTATCTTCACCGACAAATTGTCAGGCAAGAACATTGACAGACCAGGGTTTCAGGACATGATGGACTACGTCCGCGATGGGGATCATCTCTACGTCGCCAGCATGGATCGTCTGGCTCGCAACCTCAAGGATCTTTTGGAAGTAACTGAGTCTCTTCAGAAGAAAGGCGTGGCGGTGCACTTCCTCAAGGAAAATATTTCTTTAGACCCCACAGGTGATCAATCTCCCATCGCGAAACTGCTCCTATCAATGATGGGTGCCGTCGCTGAGTTCGAACGTTCGCTCATCCGTGAACGTCAAGCTGAAGGAATTGCCATCGCCAAAACTCGAGGCGTTTATAAAGGACGAGCACCGATCAGCTCCGACCTGATCGCTCAGGCCAAAGAAAAGATTGCGATGGGGGTTCCCATTTCCCGTGTTGCCAAGAATCTCAAGATTGGACGCACGACAATCTACAAATACCTGAGGGAATCTGAGGCACCGGGAGCGCAAGCATGACGAAACACATTGACCTTGAAACAGAAGAAGACACCAAAGAACGACGCATTACCCCTGCACTTAAGGCTGCCGGTTGGTCTTCGTCAATGATCTGGATGGAGTATTCGCTGCGAAGCGATCGCTTTCGTATCGTCCCGGAAAAAAACATTGCGTTGAAAGTCAAACCCACCGGCAGAAATAAGCCTGATTATCTCCTTTGTCGGAACGTCAACTGCCCATTAGCAGTGGTTGAAGCAAAGAAGGCTTCCAAATCGGCAGAAGATGGCATCGATCAAGCCATTACTTACGCCAAGATGTTGGACATTCCTTTTGCCTATGCATCAGCAGGCGAAAAATTTATCGAGTTCAACCTTAAAACAGGCAAACAGAGGGAGTTGGCAATGACTGCCTTCCCCTCGCCAGAAACACTCTGGAAGATGTGGTGCGAAGCTCGTGGCGTCCCTGTCGATCGAGAAGATGCAATGGCCGACGCTCAGTATTACACGAGCGAAGACGGCAAAGTTCCTCGCTACTACCAGATGGTGGCCATCAATCGCGTGGTCAATGCCATTGTCGCCGACAAGAGACGGCGAGCACTTCTTGTCATGGCCACGGGAACCGGCAAGACCTACACGGCATTTCAGATCGTTTGGCGACTTCGTTGCGCCGGGATTGTCAGAAATGTCCTCTATCTTGCGGACCGTAATCAGTTGGTTGATCAGACCATCGTCGGGGACTTCGCACCCTTTGAAAAAATCCAAACAAAAATTCAAGGCGGAGAGATCGACTCCAGCCACTGCATTTACTTTGGCCTTTATCAGCAATTGAAGGGGCGCGAAGATGGCGGAAGCGGAAAAACATTCGCCGACAATTTTCGTCAGGTACCCCCCAACTACTTCGACCTTGTCATCGTTGATGAGTGTCACCGCGGAAGTGCATCCGAAGAAAGTAGTTGGCGAGAAATTTTGGAATATTTCAAGCCAGCCATTCAGTTAGGGCTTACGGCAACACCCAACAAAAAAGACGGTTCAGACAATGCAGCCTACTTCGGCGAACCGCTCTACACCTACTCTCTTAAACAGGGTATTGAGGATGGATTCCTAGCGCCGTTTCAGGTCGTCAGTGTTTTTCTGGACAAAGATCGTGACGGTTGGGAACCTCAAGAGGGCGAGCGTGACATCAATGGTCAACTAATCGAAAAACGACTCTATACCTTGGACGATTTCGACCGGCGCCTTATCTTGGAAAACCGTACGAAAGTTGTGGCAGAACACGTAACAAAGTACCTTCATCATTTGGGCCGCATGTCAAAAACAATTATCTTTTGTACGACCCAAAACCACGCAGCTCGCATGCGTGATGCGATACGTCGGTGCAATGCGGATTTAGTAGCTGAAGAACCGTTTTATGCCGTCCGTATGACCGGAGATGACGAGGAAGGTCGCAAACTGTACTCAAGCTTCACGAGTCCCTACGAGCCTTATCCTGTAGTCGTCACAACGTCGAAACTACTGACAACCGGAGCTGATACAAAATGCGTCAAGCTAATTGTGCTCGATACGCCAATTCGCTCAATGACTGAGTTCAAACAGATCATTGGACGTGGAACTCGCTTGAGAGAAGATGCCGGAAAAACCTTTTTCACGATTCTCGACTTCCGCGGCGCATGTGAACTCTTTAAAGATCCGGACTTCGACGGAGACCCGGACGTGCAGACAGAATGGGGCGAAGGAGATCCGGTTCCAACAGGCGGCAACGATAAAAAGCCAGTTCTTCCTCCAATCACACCTCCGGCTCCGGAACTACCGGGAGTAGTGCTCAAACCTGGAGAGAATGATGGGGCATCGGGAGAAAAGGTAGTTTATCAAGTACGCGGGGTTCCTGTTGAGGTAGTCGGCTCTTCCGTGAGTTACCTGGACGAGAATGGCAATCTTGTTACTACTAAGTTTCGGGATTACACACGGCGCAACATTTTGCGTGCATTCGGATCCGAGGCTGATTTCATGGAAATCTGGAACGGCTCGGAAGAAAAGAAGGCTATTCTGGAGCGGCTTGAGCGCGAGGGCGTACTTTTTGATCAACTTCGCAAGGAACTTAAAAACCCGGACGCAGATGAATTTGATCTGCTTTGCGAGATCGCATTTGGTCGCACACCAATGACAAGACAAATGCGAGCATCCAGAGCAGCTCGTGGCAAGTTCTTGGAAAAATACCAAGGAGTAGCTCGAAAGGTTCTAGAAATTATGATCGACATCTACGCTCGTGAAGGCGTACGCGAAGTCGATAACATTGCAGTGCTTCGCAGCGAAGAATTCAAAGAGCTCGGTGGCCCAGTTAAAGTTGTCAAAGCTTTCGGTGGCAAACCTGCCTATCGTGCTGCAATCATGGATTTGGAAAACGCTTTATACCAACCGGAAGAATCCCGGTTATTGATATCAACAGTGGAGACTGAATGAGCATCGGAAATTTTGTTAAGCGCATGAGAGACATCATGCGCCAGGATGCGGGCGTCAACGGTGATGCACAGCGAATTGAACAGCTGACGTGGATGCTGTTCCTGAAAATTTATGACGACGCAGAAAGCGTATGGGAACTGATGGACGATGACTTCGAATCGATCATTCCCGAAGCACTTCGTTGGCGCAACTGGGCGAATACAGATCGAAGCAATGTCAACATGCGCAAAGGCGATGCTCTCATCAGCTTTGTCAACAACATCCTGTTCCCCAAACTGCAAAGCCTCCAACTCCCGCCCAACTGCCCACGCAGAAAGAGTGTCGTCAAATCGGTGTTTGAAGACATTCACAACTACATGAAGGACGGCGTACAGCTCCACGAAATGCTCGTTCTCATCAATGAGTTCGACTTCAGTGACCCTCAAGAGACACATGCCTTCGGTTTGATTTACGAATCAATTCTGAAAGAGCTCCAAAATGCCGGCAGTGCGGGCGAGTATTACACGCCTCGTGCTCTGACCGACTTCATGGCTACTCACGTAAACCTCAAACCAGGCGACATGGTGGCCGACTTTGCCTGCGGTACCGGCGGCTTTTTGAATTCTGCTCGACGGGTACTTGAACCGCAGGCCGCAGCCGGTACAAATGAAGATCGAGAACTCTTGAGTCGCTCGTTCTTCGGTATTGAAAAGAAGCCATTGCCTTATCTGCTTTGCGTAACGAATTTACTTCTCAACGGTATAGACGAACCCAACATCCAACACACCAACTCGCTCGCCACAAATGTCCAAGAGTTCGGCGAGAAAGACAAGTTTGACGTTATCCTCATGAACCCTCCATATGGTGGGAGTGAGAAATCCGTCATTCAGGGGAACTTCCCCGAGCAGTTTCGCAGCGCGGAAACAGCGGATCTCTTTATGACGCTCATCAGCTACCGTTTGAAGAAAAACGGTCGAGCTGCCGTGGTCATTCCCGATGGTTTCCTGTTCGGATCCGGAGCAAAACGAGCAATCAAAGAGCGCCTCATCACGAAGTTCAACGTACATACAATCGTTCGTCTTCCGACGAGTGTCTTCGCGCCGTACACCTCAATCGCGACAAACGTCATTTTCTTTGACAACACGGAACCAACCAAAGAAACCTGGTTCTATCGCGTGGACATGCCCGAAGACTACAAGCACTTCTCGAAAACTAAGCCCATGCTTCTTGAGCATCTCAAAGAGCTTGATGCATGGTGGACGGATCGCAAATCCATTTCTGTAGACGGTTTCGACAAAGCACGTTCCTACACACCTGAAGAGCTCAAGAACAACGACTACAACCTCGATCTATGCGGATTTCCGCAGGAGGAAGAAGAAATTCTTCCTCCAAAGGAGTTGATTGAAAAGTACCAGGCTGATCGTGAGGCCCGTGAACGCGTCATGGATGAAATGCTTTCTAAGATTCTCGCGAAGATCGGAGAAGCGGAATGAAAGCAGATACTTTGAAGAAATCTATCCTTCAGTGGGCCATTGAAGGGAAGCTAGTTCCTCAACTAGAAAGCGAACCTGCAGTAGAACAAATCGGTGAGACTCCAGAGGATGTGTCGTTTGCGATACCAGAGAAGTGGAAGTGGGTTCAACTCAATAATGTGACTACGCAAATCACAGATGGAACACATCATTCGCCTGTAAGCTTTTCAAAGGAGGATCCTCGAGGAAAGTTTCTATATATTACGGCGAAGAATATTAAGTTTACTGGAGTTGATTGCTCCACAGCAACTTATGTTACTGAAGATACCCATAAGGAGATTACTTCTCGTTGCCTTCCTGAATACAGAGATGTCCTGTATATTAAAGATGGAGCCACTACAGGCGTAGTAACCGTAAACAATATTGAAGAACCATTTTCACTTTTATCTAGCGTTGCTTTAATAAAACCGATTAAATTAATGTTGGATCCTGATTTTTTATCATTTACTCTTCGCTCCAAGAGTATGACCGACTTAGTGCGCGGAAAGATGAAGGGAACAGGAATTCCTCGAGTTACACTAAAAATTTTAAAAAAATTTTCTATTCCGCTTCCTCCCTTAGAAGAACAACGCCGTATCGTTGCCAAACTCAACGAACTTCTCCCTCTTGTCGAAATCTACGGGAAAGAACAAGAAGCTCTCGAGAAGATGGAAAAGGAGTTTCCGGACAAGTTACGCGCTTCGCTGTTGCAGGAGGCCATTCAAGGTAAGTTGGTTCCACAGCTAGAGAGCGAACCTGAGGTTACACAGATCGGAGAGGCTCCAGAGGATGTGCCGTTTGCGATTCCGGAGAAGTGGAGGTGGGTACGCGTTTCGGATGTAGCGCATACAAATCCCAAAGTTACTGCACAAACTTCCAGTACAGAGGTCTCTTTCATTCCTATGGCAGCTTTGTCTGCAGGTTACATAAGCCAAATTGCCTTGGACGCCAAGAGATCCTGGGGAACCGTTAAAAACGGCTACACAAAATTTATCGAAGGCGACGTTCTTTTGGCAAAAATTACTCCATGCTTCCAGAACCGAAAATCGGCCATTGCAAAAAAACTATCAAATGGGATTGGCTGTGGATCTAGTGAGTTTCACGTACTTCGAGTAAATGAAAATATTGTGACTCAAGAATATCTACTAATGTTCTTAAAATCTCAATGGTTTATTACATACGGCGTTGAGAATTTCAAAGGAACAGCCGGACAACAACGTTTAGGAACTTCAGATTTGAAAAATTGTCTATTCCCTCTCCCGCCCATGTCTGAACAACACCGCATCGTCGCAAAACTCAATGAGCTCCTTGACTCTGTTAAACACCTAGAATACAACGTTTCGAAAACGTAGCATCTAAAAAAAACAAATGCCCGACGGCCGCAACTGTCGGGCATTTGCTTGCAAATAAACTTACTGTTCTTGACGTCACTCCAAAAAGCTCCGTTTCATTCGCCCTCATAAAAACGCTGTCATCAAAAGCTAGCAACCGCTTTCTACAACAGTAACCCTCATCCGTAATCAGTCCTTTAAACACATGCATTGACACCCGACAAGCATCCAAGCATCGTGCCAACTGACGCGTCCAATAGTCCAAGAAAATGTCCGCACTCTTAGGGAAGTTTGTTTTGTTCCGCAGCTTGCAGAGCACTGTTTTCAGCAAAAAGCGAGTGTCTTGAGTAAACAAATGCCCGATAGTGGTGACCGCCGGGCATTTGTTTTTCAGAATCCGAAGTTCAAGGGATTACGTTGCAGAAATGGTGTTTTCGAGTTGGACAACAGCGCCAAGAAGTTCATTGAGTTTTGCTGCAATGCGGTGTTGTTCTTCTAGAGGAGGAATGGGAAATACCAAAGAATCCAAAAGTTTATTACTTAAGTTTGCAATATTAGTTGTTTGTGTTGATAGATTGGCAAAATATCCAGTCTTAAACATGTACCTGTAAACAAGGAATAGATATTCAGGAATCATAGTTTGGCTGTCTTTGACTCTTGCTACAGTTAGAAATCCACCGAAGGTTTTCTGTATTCCAGAGTCGTCTTCCCAAAGAATGCTTTTACCAACTAGTTCCTTAGAATTTGCAGATGAAATCACCACATCTCCCACTTGAAGAATCTGACGTGTATTCTTCATAAAAGATTGATCAACAAAAACATCTGCCTTGCTTGCATATTTTTCTTGAACAGATCCAGTAGTCAGGCAACAGATGCTGTTGTGAGTCTGCATTTTGGTTTTGGCACTAGCAGGAAAAGTGATCCCTCTTACCAAAGTCTGCACATATGATGCGGATATCCACTTCCACTTCTCCGGAATCGCAAACGGCACATCCTCCGGAGCTTCACCGATTTGTTTTACCTCAGGTTCGCTCTCTAGTTGAGGAACAGAACTAAGCACCGCACAAGTGCAAAATAAACAGCATTTCATTTCGATAGGAGGAAATTGAAATGCTACCCTCAATCTTAAATAAATTTACACCCAATAAGCTAGCAAAACTATTCCAAATCAGCACAACTCAGCTAAACAAAAATCCGAAAAGACAAATTTCATCTAACATATCAAAACTTGATATTAAAAATTTATGGCCAATATGGATAAATGAATACAAAAATTTAAAAACGTGGACCGACAAACAGGCTTACCAACGAAGATACTCTTTGGGCGAAAAATACATATTCCCTATAATCGGTGCGTATAAACCGAATCAAGTTACCATTCAGAACGTAGTTGACTGCCTTGAGTTGGCGATGTCACACACACAACAAACACACTTGAAAGTTCTGATTGCTCTATCTCAATTTCTGCGTTGGTCTACCGCAAAAAAACTTCGAGACCCCAATAATCGATTACCTACGGACATTGAATTCATTGAGCCCTATCTGGGAATGCGCCTACGCAAACCAAGCGGGCATCACCCCTCAGTGGACTGGCGCGATGTCCCTTTGTTTATTTCTTTACTTCTTAAAGAAAACTCCGTCAGCGCAAATGCCCTTCTATTTACTATCCTCACCGCCTCGCGTCTTCAGCCTGTCTGTCAAGCACAGTGGAAAGAAGTGGACATGTCCATTTGTGAATGGAAGATTCCCGCCTGCCACATGAAGGGCAAGCAAGGTCATAACAGACCACACGAAGTGCCCTTGAGCATTCAAGCCTGTAACCTCATTCAATCCTTATCACATTCAGAATTCGACATTGGTGAAAAACTGATTTTTTCCACCACCGGCAACGAAATCTCAGGAACTGGTCTTCGCAAACTCATTCGTAAACTTGATCGAGTCGCACAAGAACTCGGCCACTGCGGGTTCAAGGATCCCCTTCAAAATGATCGAGTTGCCGTTACTCATGGATTCCGAGCTTCATTTGCAACCTGGGCACAAGAAACGGGAAATGATATGTCTGTTGTCGAGCGCTGCTTGTCTCACGTCGATCCTTATGACAAATACCACGGAGCCTACCGCAGAGGGCAAATGATCCAACAGCGAAGAAAACTCCTTCAAGCATGGGCAGATTACTGCTACTCGAGCGTCGAATAGATCTTCATCCTCAATTACTACTTTTGTAACTGTTAAAAGTGGAATGCTTCTTCACCACTTTTTAACACCCCATACAAGTTATTATTGTTCTCAATCAAAAAGGCAGTGTCGCTAAGACGGCGCTCTCCATAAATTTGCTGCCGCTCGGTCAATCCGTGTTTCTTGTCGATGCAGATCCTCGAGATTCAGCTCTTGACTGGACGGCAGCTAGAAAATCTACTGAACTGCTTTTCATTGTTGTTAGCTGTCCCTAAACCTACAATCCACAAGACTATTTCCAAGATCGGCACTGGAAACGACTTCTCATCATGGTGTGAACCCTGTTGTTGAAGGCCAGCCCTTAGTTAAAAAAAGCAACTTATTGGGCAACTAAAAGGCTGAAAGGTTCTAAAAAATCATTAGAACCTAACTTTCGAGTCGCACGCATTGACACCCGACAAGCATCCAAGCATCGTGCCAACTGACTCGTCCGCTCAACCCCAGTTCCGAGCACGGAGGAAACCGAACTTCTGCCTGACAGCCTTGCGCACGCAACCGCTGTGCAAGACTCTGCGCTGCTTCCTGCATCACCTCCGTGGGATCCATATCCGCATAGATACAGACTTTTCGAACCCTCTCAGGAATCCTCAACGTGCTCATACCGGTTGTGCCTAAACACGCCCAACATGCAATGCCGGCAGATGCAATATTCACGGCCATGGCACTTTCCAGACTCACAGCCACCGCCAACTCATCCTTGGGTTCTCCGAAGTGCACGGAACAGCCGACAATTGGCTCACGAGGACTCACCAAGGAATAATGCTTTTTCACATTGGACAACGAAAGGACACCTGTAAATTCAAGCATCAGGATGTTCTTCAAAACACTCTCTGCATCACGCACGGCAAAAGCGATCTTTGGATCCTCAGCTTCGAGCGAACTGGCCAAGAGGACATCACATAAAACTTCTCTTTGCCGATCGACGACAGCTTCCACATTCTGCCCCTGCAGATACTTCCATACAGGATATGAAACACTCTTGAAGACTTGAGCTTGCCGGATCCGGTTCCAGCACTGCTGAATATCAATGTTCTCGGTTATGGTTGAATCTTTCATTGGTTTGTCCTAAAAAGAAGCCCATCGTTTCTCAGGCGATTTGCTTGAGAAACGATGAGCGTTGAGTTAGAGAGCATCCGGAAATCCGCTTGGTCCCATACGGACCAAAACATCGTTCCAATCGATGCCCTTTTCCGCCTTTGGTATGTCCAAAGGCACCGCCTCGATGGCAGCTTCAATTCCTTGGACTTGAAGCCGACGGCACAATCCCTGCGCCGATCGTTCTCCCGTGCAACTGCGGTCTTTATCCGAGAAGATCAGAACGCGCTTGACACCGGAGGGAATCACAACCTGTTGCAGTCCCGTCGCACAGATGCACGACCACGTTGGCAATCCCGTAGCAAGCGCCACGGAAAGCGCCGTCTCGATGCCTTCAGCCACGGCCAAAACCTCTTGCGGTTCACCGAAGTGAATAGCGCATCCGGAAATGGTTCTGCCTTCCGGCAATCGCATAAGGCGCTTTGGAGTCGACACCTCGGCTTTCAGACCATCCGGCGTCAGCAGCGTGCGATGCAGCGTCACCAACTGTCCGGTAACGTCTCTCACCGCTGCAAGCATGGCCGGGTACCAGCGACGGCTTTCTCGGTCAAAACTGCGCTCCTCAAATCGAAGATCACGCAGAATCGACTCATCCAGACCATCAATGGCACGATGCTGCAGATATCTCTGCATCGGCTTTTGCCGCTCATCCATCGGTGAATACTTCAGCGCCCGAAGCCAGTGTTCTCGAATGCTTCGCGCAAGCTCACCGTTGAAGTACGCCTTCTCGCTTGCGAAAAGCTCCTCGCGTGCTCTTGAAGCAAGGTGCTTGACGCACCAGACGTACCGATAACGACAAGCACCGCCGAAACGTCGAACACGCTCTCTGGCCACAAGCACGATCTCAACCCGCTCATGCGGCTTGATGCCGGCCTCAGCCAAAGCCGTTTTCAGCGCTCGTGTTCCGAGCTCTCGAACCGATTTGGAGATCTCGTCGTCAATCTCGACGACAAAACCTTCAAACGCTTTCGGGCATCGCTTTTCAGACATCCCCATGAAGAGAATGTGCCCGCGGTATACGCGATTGAGCGTCCTGCGTTCGAGCACTTCTTCCCCGTACCGAGGTTGAAGCCCCAACACACTCGCCACCCGAGACAACGTGTACGCAAAGCTCCAGTCATGCAGCCACTGAAGCGCAGCAAAACCGTCTCGGAAATTTCCACAGGTATTGCACACGCACGAGCCCGCTTCCCGATAGTCTTCGAAAAGTCGGAAACCGTCCTTTCCTCCGTGCACGGGACACGGAACATGTTTTCCCGGCCGCTGCATCGCCACCTTAAAGGTCGGTGCAAGCGCACAGAAAATCGCGTCCCAGTGTCCTCTGGCCGCCTCACGAACAGTCGTAACGTCAAGTTGATAGGCCATTGCGCCCTCCTGATGAAATGAAGGAAACCCTCCTTCCCCCGAAGGGAAAGTCAGCTCCCCTTCGGGTTGATGAAAGTGAATTTCTCCTCACAAGAGGATTTTTTTGGCAAAGCCGAAAAGCACCTGCTGCAGATCTTCGACGGAGTCGATATGCGCACTGTCAATCGACAAATTCTTGAGGTCGTCGCAGTCGCCGATCTGAATGCCCAGCACATAGATGCCGGCCTTCTTCAGCTCCTCGATCACCCTCTCGATTGCCGGAGCGCGTACTCGCCCGTCGGTAATCAGCATCAATGCCTTCTTGCTTTGTCTACACGCGGCTAATGCCCAACCTCCTGCCTGCAAAGCCTGCAGCAGCGGAGTTCCACCCCAACTTGTAATGCAGCCGATCTGTCCGGGTGTGACTCTTGCAAGCCGTTCTCCGTGTTTAATCACGGTGCACACGGCATGTTTCGCTCGCCCGCAAGCGGCTCCCGGAAAGACCGTCAGCGCCGGATTGACGCCTCGGATGCCTTCAAGTCCCTGCACAAGACCGAGACTTGCGCGTACCGCAAGATCTCCGCCCTTTACGCCCATGCTGCCGCTCATGTCCAAGAGCACATGAACCGCCGCATCGGGAGCTTGTCGATCCGCTCGCGCCTGAAAGACACGAGCATCCGACACAACCAGCCTGCACAGATGCGAAGCCGAAAATCGACGTCCTCGATCGGTGATGCGCAAACCGCTTCTGGTTTTGGCCTGAACCAAACCGCGCAGAGCCAACCGCAAAGACACCGAATCCTTGCGAGCCAGACACAGTCGTTCAAGCCCAAAGGCTTCATCTCTGGCCACCGGACGTATCCGACCCGACACGTCAATCGATAAACCACCCGTACACTCATCGGACTGAACCCGCTTGAATGCATTGGAGAGATCCATCGGATTGACTACCGGTTCGTGACTGCGCCGCAGCAGACGCTGCAGTGACGTCTCGGACTGTCCATGAGATTTCTCTTGGGACGACTCCGGCGGCATATCCTCGTCACGAGCTTCCTGTGAAGCCGCCTCTTGTGTCTTTTGAAGACATGAGTTCTGCTCCTTGGAAGCTTCAGACTTCAAAAGCTGAATGATTCGCTTTCGAATCGCCGCCACATCGACCGTGCTCTTGGCGTTTTCGACTTCAAGCGCAAGCGACGTGAGCTTTGCCGTCAGTTCCCTGCCGAAAGACTCCTGCATACGGCTTTGGAGCTTGTTAGCAAGTTCCGTGAGCCATTTGCGGCAAAGGAGTTTTTCCTCGGAAACGACCAGAAGAAAAAGCGGCAGCAGCGTTCGTTCGTCAAACTTCTCACAGCGGACAAGTTCCTGAACTTTGCCTGTATGCGCCTTTTCAAAAAGACCTTCGGCTCCCGGATACAGCCGCCCCATCTCCGCCTCGATCCGAGTATCTTCGAGGGCATTGTCAATCGCGCGCTCCAGTTGGGTGCACTTTTGACCGACTGCCTTGAAGTTCGTCAGCCTGACGTGCCCGGCTTCGTGACAGAGGATGCCGAGCGTTGAGAGCTCGTCATCTTCCGTCACGTTCTCAGGAACCGGCATCCAGATCGTCTTGCCGTCCGTTGATGGCACCTGACCGCCGATTTCAACCGCCACGCCGCATAAACGGCCGAGCGCCGCCGCCACAATGGGCAAACTGCGTTCGAACACGGATTTCGGCTGCGTGCTTCGCTGTGTTTTCATGGGATTCTCCAAAAAAGAAATCCCGCAAAAGCACACTCCTTCCCCACGCAGGGCAATGAAGATGCCCTTGCGGGAGAAAAAGACAAACCAAGAAAAAGGCCTGTCCGGTTAGAAATAAAGCCCGTCACCCACATCAACGGCAGGAACCGTTACGGGTGTGAATGGCTCCGAACCCTCGTGCCAAAGAGCGGTTTGAGAATCCGAGGACTTCTCGTCACCGTTGGTCTCATACTTCGTCTCCGTCGGAGTTGACGTCGTGCTTGCGCTCGATATCTTTCCTTGGGAAAACGGCTTGTCAAAAAACTCCTCAAGTTCCTTGAAGAGATCTTGCTGCTCGTTGCCGTCCTTTGAAAAGCCCCGTGGATCAAGGCTTTCAGAGGCATCGTTCACCGAGCCGGATTCGTCACTTTCGTTTGAACCCCCAAGTGCCAAGTGCGGGTTGGCGTCCGTTTGCGGCATTTCAAGTTCAGGCAGGACTTCGTCACGAGAACTCGCCTGCTCCTCTGCCGGAAATGCCGCTGCGGCATACGCCGGATCGTTGATGACCTCTTCCAAAAGAGTCGCGTCGCCCAAGGTTTTCACCAGCGCGGCAAGCTTCCAGAAGGGTTCTCCGGAGAAATAACCTTCGGAGGGCATCTCGCAGACGACCTTGTCGATAAACGCAATCAACGGCAGGATGCTGGAACTTAAAAAGGCCAGTCCCTGCAGCTTTTGACGGATCTTCAAAACCGCATTGACGGTCTTGCGATTGGCGCGACTCTTCCCAAGGAAGCTTTCCTTGAAAAAAGTTCTGGCCGTTCGAGTGACGCTTGCGATGAGCTCGGAAGCAAGTCCCCCGATGCTCTTTGCCAAGTCCGCCGCTTTCTGCTCGGAAACGGGCTGCAGACGAAAACTTTCGTATCCGGCGCTGATGCGTTCGGAAACGGCGTTGACGTCCAGTTTGCCCTCCATGATTTCTCTGGAAAAGGTCGGGTTTTTATCGGCCCATTCCTTGACCAGCGTGTCGTACCGACTCAGGAAATTGGCTTTTTCCATCGAATAACGCTCAACGAGCGCGTCCAAAGCCTTGAACACCTCGCCGATCCGCTCCTCCGGAATCGCCCACCCTGACAGATACTTCACGCCGCAGCCCTCAAGAAGCACTTCGGCCTTATGCTTGATGCGATCAAAGACGCGCAGATGCTGCGTATCGATGATTGCCTTAAGCCCTAAAGACTTGGCGACTTCCTTGGGCGGAAGCTGACCACCCGTGCCGATGGCGAAGTCTCCTTCGTGCATCGCACGTGTTCCGGTCCACTGCGTAAAACGCGGAACAATGACGACGATTCGTCCGATAATGTCCGGATTCGTCACCGCTGCAGCATTCGTTTGCTGAGTCATTTCTTTTCTCCATCCCGAAAGGGGAAGAGCAAATGACTCGTTCCCTAACGGGAAGTGAGTTTTCACTCTTCCCGCTTGGGAAAAACAAAGTTGTTAGAACCACATGGCTTCGCTGCTTGAGTTTCTTTCGAGCGCCGCTTCAAGCTCCTCGTCTTGGAAATCCTTCGGAAGCGGACTGTGCGTCAACCGCACAAGCCAGTTCTCCGAACTCTTTCCTCGAAAAGCCTCCAGCTCGCTTTCCGGGATGCCTCTGTTGAGCAAAAAATCCCTGTAGTTCACCGTGCCGCGTGTCACGCGCTTGGTCAGCGCAATGCCGGCAAAGTCCGCATGCAGAAATTCCCCCATCATCTCTGTGAGTTCATCCCTGCAACGATTCTTGATTGCGGCGTACGTTTCGATCTGCTTTTGCAGAGCGTCCGCCGCTTCCTGCGCTGCCGCATAGTCAGCCGCACACTGATTCCAACGGGCGATTTCCACATCCCCTTTGGGCACGTAGACATCCCGCGTCGGATCCTTCGCAGGCTCCTTGCGTTTTGCCACAAACCGATCAAAGAACTCGCGTCCCTTGCTGCGGATTTCGGCAATCAGCGCTTCGTCTCGCACGACTTCGAACTCGACGAGTTCCGTGTTCGTGCGGTCATAGAACACAAGCCAGCCGTGCTTTGCGCCGCACACCATCAGCTGATGCTGAAGCTGTATGCGATAGAGCCGTCCGGCAGTGCTCTCAAGCCCCTTTTTTCGAACATCCGCAAGCGTCGATTCACTCGGACATTTGATTTCCACGGGCTCCATTGCGGAAGTGAGTCCATCAAAGGAGGCTCTGAAAAGAGCATCCTCGTCAAACTCTCCGCAGACGGGCATCACGACTTCCAGGTGTTTGAGCTCAAAGAGCTGCCGCACCTCGTCTTCGTGTTCGATGCCAAAGCGCACCAAAGGGTTTGAGGATAGATCCGCGAACAGCGCCCGTCCGACCTTCTCGCACCACAGTCGCCACGGCGTCATGTAAGGATTGAGTCCCAAAATCGCTGCGCTTTCGGTGGCCGTAATGCCGCTTCGCCTCCAATCAAGCCACGCCTGACTGCGCTGCTCAAGTTCAAGCAAACGCATGATCGGCCTCCTTACCAATTGACTCCGGTTCAACATCGTCAACGACGTCGGCCGGATTGATTGGCTCAAGAGCAAGTCTCTGCATACGCAGCTTTTCCTCGGCATAGAGACGGTCTTCACCCTCGAGCTTGGCTTCCACCCACTTGGCTGCGCGCTCCCAACCGTTGGGCTGGCTGTGCGCAAACGTCATGAGCTTGGCAAGCATCTCGTCGAGCTTTTCTCGTTCAAGCGCAAGTTTCGGCACGCTCGATTGAGCAACTGCCGGCTGCTGAGCTTGAGGCTGAGTATGCCCTGCGGCAACCACGCCGGAGAGATCCTCGGCGAAGTCCTCGCCTTCGTCGTAGAGTCCCGTCAGACTGAAAGCCAGACGAGCGCACTGGATGAAAGCGCGGGTTCGAAGCATCCTCCTTGGCCACTTGCGCCAAACAGGGCTCTTGTCGTTGAAGCACTCGACCATGAACTCCTGGATCACGATCGGTTCGTCAACGCCTTTGAGCCGCATGGCGCATTCGACAAATTCGGGAAGTTCCTGAGCGCACCCGGAAACCTTGACCGTATTGCTCGAAAAGGCAAACGTCACGCCGTTGAAGTCCTTCTGACTGCGGACGATCTTCGCCCAGCCGTCAAGACTCACAACGGGAACAATGTCACCGCTCTTGCCGCGAAACGCATAGATTTCACGATTGAAGGGATTCAAGCCAAAGTTCTCACAGACCAAGAGAAGAACCATGAGCTCTTCGTTGCTGGGCTGCCGTCCGTCGGCCTGCTTGAAGACCTGAGTTGTCAGACACCTGAGCAGGCGGTTCGGTTCAACGCCGAATTTGCCTGCCAGACGAGCAATCAGTCCCTGGGTTTGCGCCTTGGCGCCGGAAATGTCGCGACTTTCCATGATGAGTGTTTCCTTGTTTGGTGGTTTCAAAAAAGAAACCCGCCTTCAGGAGACACTCCTCCCGCATAGGGACTTGTATTTCCCTACGACGGGTGTTGAGGATTGAACGTTTATTTCTTGGCGCCGGTCGCTGACCACGCGTCACCGAAAATTGTGCGGCAAAGCCCCACAATGGCCTGACTTTCCTCGGGTTCGGCTCGTATCAGAAGTGCTCGCCGCAGTCCGTATTCAAGTGAATTGGGAGAGTTGCGGAAATCCTGAGCGATCTGAGCCCAGCGCACCAGCGTGCGCGTGGAAAGCGTCAAAGACAATCGGCCTTCGGTAAAAAGCTTTCGAATCTCATTGGCCAACTGCACCATGCCGCCCAGCACGGGCTTCATGGCCGGAGTCAACTGACTCAAAAGCTCTTCTTCGACCTTGGCGTCCTGATACGGCACTTCCAGATAACGGAAGCGGTCCAGAAACGCCAGGTTTTGCTGCTGAACGCCTGCGTAGCGCCCGGAGTCGTCACCGTTGCCGCATGAGTTGGCCGTGCAGATGACACGGAACATCGGATGCGGACGAATGATTTCTCCTGCGTTTTCGGCAAGCACAAGCGGACGACCTTCAAGAACGTCATTGAGTCCGGCGAGTTCCCCGGCATCGGCCAGATCAACTTCGTTGAGAACCAAGACGTGCCCAAAACGCATGGCAGCTGCCAGCGGGCCGTACTGAAATCTCATCTGCGGTGCTTCACCCACGGCGTTTGCCGAGAAAGTGAAGTGCCCGATGAGCTGCGCGAATTCAAACCGAGCGTTCAGCGTAAGCGAAGACACGGGCCAGTTCAGTCGAGCACAAGTCTCGAGAACGGCACTTGTTTTTCCGCTGCCGGTGGGGCCGGTAATGAAAAGCGCGTCGTTGTTGGGTTTGCGAAGAAACCCGAGAAGATCCCGAAGCACCTCGCGCCTGAAAACATAGTTCTCGTGGGCAACAGGCACGGCAGGATTCTTGTCGTCGGAGAAGCCGAGAATCTGAAGCGACTTCGGCATCTGGATTTTCTTTTCGCCGTCGTAGACGTTCGAAAAGACATCGGCACCGAAATATTTGAATTCCGGTGAAAGTGCATTTTCGTGATGCATCGTTTGAGCTCCTAAAAAAGGGAGCTCACACCCCACTTCGGGAAGAGAACTCCCGAAGTGGGTTATCAGCTGGTCTTGATGAGTCGCTCAGCGGGCGACCTGCTTGCAGCCATCTGCAGGAAAAGGCTGTCAATCTCGCTTTAACGTGTGAGACAGAACCACGGCAGCGAACTGCATTTTTCAGAACAAGGATACCCGCTAAATCGTTGCAAAACCTACTATTTTTTCGTCGTATCCGTCTGTTTTTTATAAGGCCTGCAAGCAGTTGGAAAAGTATGCTTCAAAGCATATTCACTCTTGGGGAACACTCATGGATCTCGAAGCACAGAAGGAAGAAACAGACGCCATTCCCGTCATCAAAGTCGTGAAGCGTCAAAAATCCGCCGATTTTTCTAAGGGCGCACGCCTTGAAGAGATTCAGCTCAGAACTAATGCCGTGCAGATTGTCTTTGAACACACCTACAGCCGTGCGGACAACACGCTCTTTGCCGTCACCAAGCAACTGCGCCGCCAAGGCCGAATAGCCGCCGCCAAAGCAATGGAAAAGACCCTCACGGAAATGTTCGACACGTTTTCAAGCGAGCTCTCGGAAGCTCTTGAGGCCGTCCGGAAAACCTTCGAGGAACAGGTTCCCGCCTCCAAGCGCAACATTGTCTACAACCATGTCCGAACGCTGTCCGTACCGGCAAGTAGTGGCTATGCATCCCGCTTAATCAATATCACCCTGCAGTTAGACACACTAGCAAGCACTATCGACGGCCTTGAGATCAACAACGTACTTAGTCCTGACCTTGCGGATCAGACCACGCAGTCCTGGATCAAACGTTACCGCCGATTCACCAGCGCCATCCAAGCTCTTCGCGCCGCGGAATCCAAAAAGAATTCCGATTCGTCTGTCCAAACAAAGTAGGAAGCGGCCAGGAAATGCCCCTCAAAGGCATTCCCTGGCACGCTCACAACTCTTTCTGCAAGCCCGCAACAAGCCACCCGGGCAATACAGCCAACACGCATACAACCGCCATCACCCCGTACAACGGTAGCTTTACGGGGCACAGCAACAGCACGACGGCCGCTATCGCCGTCCATTTGAGCAACGCAACCTTGGAAGCAATTCGATAAGGCGACGTGAATGTGAACATCTGGCGATTGAACTCTCGCTGAAGCAGGCCGACGATCAAAACAGCCACAGCCAAAGGTAGGCAGAAACACCCCCACCGTAGCACCACAGCCAAACGAACAAACCAAACATACACAAGCCCGAATCCGTTGATGACGCAGCCGGCCAGAAAACGATCGGCCTGTTCGCCCAGTTCCCGCAACGGATCGTTCTCCCGGTAATCGAAAAAAACTGCCTGAATGCAAGCATCCTGCAATGCATTCAACTGTAATTCGTCCCACCACCGACTCGCCAAAGCCAACGGCCATTCACCAAAAAGAGCGTACGCCGCCTCGACTTCTGCCTTGGCAATTCCGGCAACTTCCTCTCCCGACCAATACGCCGTCGCTCCAAACAGAATTGATACTGCAAAAATCAACAGCCAACTCTTGAAGACTAAGGAGCCTGTTGAATCTTTCGACTTCATGCTTCACCTCTGTAGTCTTCCGCACGCGGCAACAACAGCGGAACACGGCCTTTGATGACGTGTCCTCCTGCCACGAAGGCAAAAAACTCTCGGGTCGGCAACCCTCCCAACAGAAACGACGGGACAAGCTCTGTTTCCTGTTCGACTTGACGCTCGCCCATGCTGGCACCGACTGCAGGCAACTGTTGCGACCCGACACTGACATCGTGCGAAAGCATCGTCGTGGCGACAGTCGTCTTCGAAGTCCTATCCTTCACGAAGGCGGCCGTGTCGGGATCGTTGCACCTGAGTGCGACAAGCGTGCCCGTATTGGCAAGAACACAGCCCGCTTCGGCTTGCCCTCCCAGCTTGGCCACGAAGTCGGAAATGGTCTGAGTGGCGACCGTGATGATGAGCCCGGCGCCGCGTCCCTTGTTGAGCATCTGAATGAGCGGCTCACAACAAACTTCTGCGGCTTCGTCAACAAACAACCGAATTTTTCCCGTGACATCGGCAAAGTTGTATTTCGCCCCCGCCACCGCCCGAATATCCGCCAGAAGCATCGTGCCGACCGCACGTGCCAAAGAGGAGTCCGTCAAGGCATCAAGTCCGATGTAAACAACCTTGTTCTGAGCAATCAAGTCTCGAACGTTCGAAAAGCCCTGCCCGCCCAACTTGTCGGCCCTCGGAGAAAACAAGCCTTGGAGACTTTCGCCGGCCATTTTTGCCAAAAGCTGATAGGTGGCCAGAGTTCGCTTCATGATCATCTCATCGTCGAGATCGGCCACAAAAATCACTTGATCCACGTCGGCCGAATGCCGCGACGCAGCAACGTATCGCCGCTTCAGTTCTTCGTACCTAGCATCGATGTCGTCGTCGGCAAGCAGGTCGTCGTCCAAAGCCAAGAAGGCCTGTAAAGCCCTCACGGCAAGTTCTTTTCGGTTCGTGTAGTACCGAAATAACGAGTAAAAAGTCGGCTTCTCCCCTGCGAGCTCCAACCCCAGGCAAAGCGCCGCAAGAACATTGCGTCCCATCTCCACAAAGGTCGCCCCGTCCCCGGTCGCCACGGGCTGCGCCTCGACGATTCGGCCAGCGACTTCACGCGATCGAGCAAAGTTAGCGAGCAAATCGATTGGCGTCGACAGTTCCGGATGCGCAACGTCGAAGCAAACGAACTCCCGGCCAGCCGTTGCGCACATCTCTCGCATGCTCTCCCGAAGCCCTCCATCGTTTTTCGGGTCAATCACAAAGATTGGCTCGCCCTTCAGCACAGACTCGTAAATGCTGAAGCACAGAAACTGCGTTTTCCCAGAGCCAGTGGTTCCCAGAACAGTAACAACACTTCTTGCCCAGACGAGATCTGTTGTATTCGAGAATTTCGCCTCGAAAAAGCGTGTTGTATTTGATTTTAGAGGGGGGTCAGGGCCTGTTGCATTGCAACAAAAGCGCTGTTTTTGCTATAGGAAGTCTTTTTTTCTATTTGAAAAAAAATTTCCACCAACAGACGTAAGTCCTTGTTCTAAATGAAATTTTTCTTCTAGTAGATTTTTTCGGGCAACAAAAAAAGCAACCCGAAGCTGCCTTTTTGTTGTTTGTGGTGCGCGATACTGGTTTCGAACCAGTGACCCCCGCCGTGTGAAGGCGATGCTCTACCACTGAGCTAACCGCGCATTGATCCAAACGAATCAAGACTGCGCATTGTACTGAGTTTTTCCGTCTTGTAAAGACTTGCGCGCAGAAATTTTTGCCGCTCAACACCGGTAAGGCTCCCCAAAGAGCTTCCCTCTCAAAGCATTCGCACCCACGGCATCTCGCGTAAAATCGCGTATTCTTTCATTTTTTGTCCCGAAAGCACCGTGTCTGAAACAACCCGCATTCTTGGCATTGACCCGGGATTAAACCGCACGGGCTTCGGCGTCATTGACGCCGTCGGGGGCAAGCTCACCGTGGTGACGGCGGGCTGCATCCGCATCCCCGCGGGCGACTTAAGCGAGCGGCTCGGCACCATTTACCGCAGTCTCTCGCAGATTATTGAAGAAACAAAACCCACGGTCGCGGCAGCGGAAATTGTCTTTGTAAACATCAACCCCCGCTCCACACTGCTTCTCGGACAGGCCAGAGGCGCGGCGCTCACGTGTGCCGCCGTTCATAACCTCAGGGTGCACGAATTTACGCCCTCAGAAATCAAGCAGTCCGCGGTGGGAACGGGCCGCGCTACGAAGGAACAGGTTCAGATGATGATGGGCGAAATTCTCGGTATCCGGGGGCCGCTACAGGCCGATGCCGCCGATGCCCTTGCGTGCGCCGTCACCTGCGCTCACACCCTAAGGCTTGCCGACGTGACCAAGCTTGGGAAACTGCAGGCAAGAACGGGAACCCGCAGCCTTAAGACGGCTTCAAGCCGCAGAAGCGCCTGGACGCAGCTCGCGCAAAACAGAAATAAGGAAAGCAAATGATCGGACGTATTGCCGGACGGCTTCTGGAAAAGAACCCGCCGATGATTCTGGTGGATGTGCACGGCGTGGGCTACGAAATCGCTGTGCCGATGTCAACCTTTTACAACCTCCCTGAGGTGGGCGCGGAAACGGTGCTTCTCACGCACTTTATCGTGCGCGAAGACGCCCAGCTTCTCTACGGGTTTCTTACCGCTGCTGAGCGCAGCGCCTTCCGGGAACTCATCAAGGTTTCCGGCATCGGCCCGAGAACGGCCCTCTCGGTACTCTCAGGGCTTTCGGTGGAGGCGCTTACCCAGGCCTTGACCGCGCAGGACAGCGCCATGCTCACGCGCATCCCCGGTATCGGCAAAAAGACCGCCGAGCGCCTTGTGCTGGAACTCAAAGGTAAGCTCGGTGCCGACTTCGGCGGAGCACTGACGCCTGCCGCGGGCAGCAAAGCCGACATTGTTTCGGCGCTTGTGGCTTTGGGCTACTCCGAGCGCGAAGCCGCCGCGGCCGCACGAAAGCTGCCCGAGGACATCTCTGTTTCCGACGGCATCCGCGAGGCGCTTCGCGGCATGGCAAAATAGTTAGTCTCTCAGAACCCCGATGCAGACCATGGATACGATCGAACGCGTGGTGTCCGCCGACAGCGCCAGTCCCAACGAGGACAACATTGACCGCGCGCTGCGCCCGACGCTTTTAAAAGACTACGTGGGCCAAAAAACCGTCTGCGATCAGCTGCAGATTTTCATTGCTGCCGCGAAAAAGCGTCATGAGCCCCTGGACCACCTCCTCGTGTTCGGACCGCCCGGGCTCGGGAAAACGACGCTTGCGCACATCGTTGCCAACGAAATGGGCGTGAATCTGAGGCAGACATCAGGGCCCGTTCTGGAGCGACCCGGAGACCTCGCCGCGATTCTCACAAACCTTGAGAAAAACGACGTCCTTTTTATCGATGAAATCCACCGGTTAAGCCCCGTGGTGGAAGAAATTCTGTATCCGGCGCTGGAAGACTTTCAGATCGACATCATGATCGGAGAGGGGCCGGCCGCGCGCTCCATCAAGCTTGACCTGCCGCCCTTTACCTTAATCGGCGCCACGACGCGCGCGGGGGCCCTCACCAATCCTCTGCGCGCCCGCTTCGGGATCGTGAGTCAGCTGCAGTTTTACGACGCAACTGATCTGCAGAAAATCGTGGAGCGAAGCTCAGGGCTACTTAACGTTCCGATTACGCCGGAAGGGGCAGCCGAAATTGCCTGCCGCTCCCGCGGCACGCCCCGCATCGCCAACCGGTTGCTGCGGCGCGTGCGCGACTACGCGCAGGTAAGGCACGACGGCAAAATCACGCAGGAAGTGGCCTCCGCAGCACTCAAAATGCTCGACGTCGATCCCATCGGACTCGATACGATCGACCGGCGCTTTATGCTCGCCATCATTGAAAAGTTTGCGGGGGGCCCGGTCGGCATCGACAACCTTGCCAGTGCCGTCGGGGAAGACCGTGAAACCCTTGAAGACGTGGTGGAGCCCTACCTCATTCAGCAGGGTCTGGTGCAGCGAACCGTCCGAGGCCGCATGGCAACGGCGCTTGCCTACCGCCATTTCGGTCTTGCGGCGCCTTCCACGCACCCCGCGGCGGCCGACCTTTTCGGCGACCTCGTCTGAGGCCTTACCTGTGGCCGTGCTCGCTTGCCCAGAGCGCGGCCTCAACGCGGGTGGTGAATTTGAGTTTTTTCAGAAGGTGCTTCACGTGCACTTTGACGGTACCGTCAGAGATCGCAAGACGCTCGGAAATCAGGCGGTTGCTCATGCCGCTCGCGATGCATTTCAAAACCTCGAGTTCCCTCGGGGACAGCGTGGAGATATCGCGGTTTTCATCCATGTAAGGGACGTTTCTCAGAGAAAGCGCCAGGGCACTTGTAAGCGTATCGCTGATCACCATTTCCCCGGACAAAATCGCCTGCAGTTCACGAACAAACTCCTGCGCCGTGAGACGCTTGGTGAGAAAGCCGTCAGCCTGCAGGCGGATTGCGGCCATGAGTTCAGGCTGACTGCCGTCGGCAATCATCATCACGCAGCGGCACTCGGGGCGCGTTGCTTTAATCCGTTGCAAAAGTTCCAGGCCGCCCGCCCCGGCATCGAGATCAATCAAGGCAAAATCAACGCCTTTTGCGTCAAGAACCGGGAGCACCTCCTGGGCCGTGCTCACCGTCACGCAGCCTCTGAAGGCGGGCATGGTGCGCACGACGTCCGCGAGTGCCTCGCGAAAAAGCGGACACAGATCGTAGATAAGCGCCTGAGAGCCCGTCTCAAGGGCGGCTTCTGACCGGGTTGTCATAAGCCACTGTCCTCTTACGCGTCGTAGCCCGTGACGGCCGCTTTCAAAAGCTCTGCCCCGAGCATGAAGTCATCAAGCTTCATGGCTTCGTGCGGGTTGTGTGAGCCGTTTTGATTGGCAACGAAAATCATCGCAACCGGCACGCCTGCGGCACCGATCACCGCTGCATCGTGCCCTGCGCCGCTTGCGATAAGCCGCACGGGCAACCCGATCGTCTTTGCGGTTGCCTCAAGCCGCTGCATCAGTTCCGGATTGACCGAAGCGGGGTCCGTAATGAGTTTCTTATCAAACTCAAACTTCACACCGCGCGCTTTGCTCACAGCCTGCGCCGTTTCAAGAAGCTTTGCGTGGAACTTCTCCACGGTTTCGAGTTTGAGGCTTCGCATATCCACGGTAAAGGTCACTTCACCGGGAATCACAGAGATCGCGGCCGTGGGCGCTGTCTTTAAAACGCCCACCGTAAAGACGAGATCGTCGCCTGCGGCCAAAAATTCATCCCATGCCTTATCCATGCGGGAGAGAAAGTCCGCGCACGCCAAAACCGCATCGTGCCGGTAGGGCTTGTCAACTGCCCCGGAGTGCGCCGTTTCACCGATGATTTTCACCTGTTTATGGCGGATGTTGCCGCGGATACCGGTGACAATACCGGTTCGCACCGTCTCGGAACTCGTCAGCGTCGGCCCCTGCTCGATGTGAAGTTCCACAAAAGCCGCGATTTTCTTTAAGTCCATCAGGGGTTTTCCGGTCGTGAGTTTCTCCGGATCAAACCCGCATTCACGCATGTGCTCCCCAAGCGTTTTTTCCTTGGTACGGTCGGTGAGCGCCGTCACGTCCGGCGTGAGCTTACCGGTAAAGGCAAGCGAACCGATGTAGGACTTACCGTAAAAACTTGATTCCTCACAACGCATCATCAGAACCGTGAAGTCGCGCTTAGGGGTAAAGCCCGCCTTTTTCATGGCGCGCGCCGTGTAAAGCGCTGCGGTGATGCCGGCAAGACCGTCGTAGTTGCCGCCCTCGGGGACGCTGTCGGCGTGGCTGCCCGAAACAAAGGCAGGGAGCGTTCTGTCTTTTCCCGGGAGCGTCATCCAGACGTTGCCGGCCGGATCTTTCTTAATTTCCAGACCGAGGTCACGGCCGATCGCAGTGAGATAGTCAAGCGTTTTGGTTTCCACCGGACCATACCCCTGACGGGTTACGCCGGGGCCGTCCTTACTCATGGCCCGCACATCGTCAAAAATTTTGGAGCAGAACTCCAACCCCTCAGTATCAACGGTCAGCATCATTTTTTACTCTTATGCAAAAGACTTTTTTTGAAAGATATACCCATTTAGTGGGTGTCTTTTCTAATTCGAAAGCATTATTCACCTTTTGCATGCGCGTACACCCGATATTTCTGACACAAGTTTGACTCAAGTCGGTGCATCCCCGCAGAACTAACACTTAAGAGAAATCTCTCTGCGTCCGGCGCATTAGCCGAGTTCTAAAATAGTTTGAGTCAGGCGGTACTGCAGGCGCCTCCCCAAGGGCTTTATTGAAAAGCTCAACCGTCGTCAGCAGATGTCACCGCATTCCTGTTATCACTAGGAGAAGTTCTCATGAGCATTTATCACGATCAACTGATCAGTATCCGCCGCCAGCTGCACCAGAACCCCGAAGAGGGTTGGTCAGAATTCACCACGACGGCCTTTTTGGTGAAGACCCTGCGCGGCTACGGCTACCAGGTGCTTCTAGGCCGCAACATCATTGATCCGGATGCCTGCCTGGGGCGTGAAATGTCGGTTGTGAAGGCCGGTATTGAACGTGCCCGCAAAAACGGCGTCAGTGAAGAGCTTCTTGCGGAAATGCAGGAACTCACCGGGTGCGTGGCCGTTTTGGACACGGGCCGCCCCGGCCCCACGCTTGCGTTGCGCTTTGACATTGACTGCATCCCTGTGACGGAAAGCACGGACGACAAGCACGTTCCCACGCACTGCGGCTTTGCTTCCAAAAACCCGGGCTTCATGCACGCCTGCGGTCATGACGCGCACATGTCGATGGGCCTTGCGGTCTGCCACTGGCTCATGGACAACAAGGATAAGCTCAGCGGCAAAGTGAAGATTCTCTTCCAGCCTGCTGAAGAAGGCGTGAGGGGCGCCGCCGGCATGGCCGCAAGCGGCATTTTGGACGACTGCGACTACTTCCTCTCCTCGCACGTTGCAATGCTTGCGAAGTCGGGTGAACTCGCCACGAACCTCTACGGGTTCCTGTGCACCACGAAGTACGACGTCACCTTTAACGGCCGCGCCTCCCACGCGGGCGTGAGCCCCCAGGAAGGCCGCAACGCGCTTGCCGCTGCCGCCAACGCCACCGTTCAGATGCTGGGCATTTCCCGCCACGGCGGCGGCATGACCCGCATCAACATCGGTCAGCTCGTTGCCGGCGAAGGCCGCAACGTGATCCCCTCCAAGGCCGTCATGAAGCTTGAAGTGCGCGGCGAAACGATGGAAATCAACAACTACATGAGCGAACAGGTCACAAACATCGTCGAAGGCATCGCCAAGGGATTCTCGGTCACCTACGACATGCGCAAGATGGGTGAAGCCGTTGACCTCACCGCCGATCAGGAATTGATTGACATCCTCAACGAATCCGGCCGCGAAGTGGGTCTGAAGGTTCTTGATAAGCCCCTGAACTTCGGCGGCTCTGAAGACGCCACGATTCTTGCACGCCGTGTGCAGGCTCACGGCGGCAAGGCGGCCTTCTTCGTCTGGGGTTCAGATCGTCCGAGCGGACACCACAGTGCGCTCTTTGATATCCAGGAAAAGGATATGGCTCCTGCGTTTGACCTCTGGACGCATGTGCTGCCGAAGATCCTTAAGTAACAAGGCACGAAAAAGCCCGGGAGGTTTCTGAAAATCCCCCGGGCCGCCGTCTCTCACGTCCTGCCTTTCAACCGTAAGGCAGGACTTTTTCTGTTCCTCAGATACTGCCCTTTACCGTCGTGGACGAGCCGGTCTTAGGCTGCCAGCGCATCGCGCGGCGCTCAATGATGCCCACGATCCAGTCCAGAATCAGCGCAAAGACCGTGAGCACCAGAATACCCGCCATCACCGTGTTGATGTCAAAGACACCTTCGGCCTGAAGAATCAGGTAACCCACACCTTCACTTGAACCCAGGTACTCGCCGATCACGGCACCCACAAAGGCCATGCCCACTGAGGTGTGAAGCGAAGAAAAGACCCAGCTCATGGCAGAGGGCAGATACACGTAACGCATGAGCTGCGAGCGGTCGGCTCCGAGCATCCGCGCCGACGCGAGCACGTTGGGATTCACCTCCCTCACACCCTGATAGACGTTAAAAAAGACGATAAAAAAGACAAGCGTCACGCCGAGCGCCACTTTGCTCGAGATTCCGAGGCCGAACCACACGGCAAAAATCGGCGCAAGAATCACGCGGGGCATGGAATTTAACCCCTTGATGAAGGGATCAGCGACGGCTGCGGCAAAAGGCGACAAAGCAAGCCACATCCCCACACCGCCCCCGGTCACGGTTCCGATCACAAAGGCAAGCAGCGTTTCAATGAGCGTTACCTGCAGATGGGGATAAATATCGGCGTTGGCGACAAACCAGTCCCAGATGCGCGTGAAAATAACCAGGGGCTCACCGAAAAAGAAGGCAGCCTGCGTGTCGTTGTCAAACACAAAGGGCGGAATAAGGCCCGGTTTCGTGAGCGCCCACCAGACGATGAAAATAACGGCCAGAAGCGAAAACTGCCAGGCGCGCAGTTTGAGCGTGCGGCGTGTGGCGTGCATAACGGCATCCATTTTCTTTTTCTCCCTTTTCTCTTAACCCTGAAGCTGCCGCTTGTAGCCGCGCAGCACTTCTTCACGCAGAACCGACCAGATTGCGGTATGCAGTTCAATAAAGCGCGGCGTCACGCGGACTTCGGCCACGTCGCGCGGTCTCGGAAGGTCGATCACGAACTCGCCGATGGGGTGACTGCCCGGCCCCGCACTCATCACGATCACCCGGTCGCTCATCGAAATCGCTTCATCAAGGTCGTGCGTAATAAAGAGCACGGCCTTACGCTTGGCGCTCCAAAGCGTCAGAAGCTCGTTTTCCATCAGCTGCCGCGTCTGAATATCGAGAGCCGAAAACGACTCGTCCATCAAAATGATGTCCGGATCCATGATGAGGGTCTGCGCCATCGCCACACGCTTACGCATGCCGCCGGAGAGATGGTGGGGGTAACTTTCCTCAAAACCGGCAAGGCCCACGCGCTTAAGCCACTCCCGCGCCTGATCATGCGCCTTTTCCCGGGGCTCACCGCGGAAAATAAGTCCGGCGGCGACGTTATCCAAAGCGTTCATCCAGGGCATGAGGCTGTCGGCCTGAAACATATAGCCCGCGCGTTTGTTAAGCCCCTCAAGGGGTTTGCCGAAAATCTTCACGGTCCCGCAGCTCGGCTGCAAAAGTCCCGCGCTCATATTTAAGAGCGTGGATTTGCCGCAACCCGTGGGGCCCACGACGCTCACAAATTCCCCTTCGCCGATTGTGAGGTTGACGCCCTTTACAGCGGTGTACTGCGTGAGTTTTCCGCTGTCGTTGCTCACAAATGTACAGGCGATGTCACTGAGTTCAATGGCCGGTGTTGTCATTTTCTTTTTTGTTTGATCTTATGAAATGCAGTGCGGCGGGATGCGTTTTTATGTCCGAGGCACATCCCGCAGTTTTAAAAATCAGGCCGGATAGCGCTTATTGGCTTCAACTGCAAACTTATTGGTGTAGACGGCATCCAAGTCCACCTTAAAGCCCGCCATCTTCGGATTGACGCTTTGCAGAGCCTTCAGAGAAATCGCCGGAGCGCCATCGGGGACGATCCCGTCCTTGGAGAGTGCCGGGCGGTTTTTGAGGAACCCGTCAATGTAAATGGCTTTGTTACCGAGGAAGTAGCTTTCAGGCACTGTCGCCGTGAGTTCTTCAGCGGTCGCTTTGGCAAGCCACTTGTCCGCACGCACCACGGCATTGGTAAGGCCCTGAATGATTTCGGGGTTTTTCGTGATGTAGCGCGTCGGGGCGTAGAGGCACCCGGCAACCATGGGGCCGCCGAAAATCTTGTCGCTTTCCTCGACCTTACGGGTGTCTGCGACGATACGGATGAGGTTGTCGCGTTCGAGCGTTGCAATCACCGGGTCAAGGTTTGTGAAGGCATCGATCTGGCCGGAGCGCATGGCGGCAACTGCGGCCGAAGAAGCGCCCACGCCGATAAAGGAGACTTCGGAGGGTTTCACACCTGCCTGACCGAGCACGAAGTTTGCAAGCACCTGAGAGCTTGACCCCGGCGCCGTCACGCCGATCTTCTTTCCGCGAAGATCGGTGAGCGACTTGTACTCGGGCATCGTCTTGTTGCTCACGGCAAAGACAACCTGCGGGGCTCTGCCCTGCAGCACAAAGGACTGCATCGCCTGGCCGCGCGTCTGCATGGAAATCGTGTGCTCAAAGGCGCCCGAAACGATGTCGGCCGAACCGCCCACCACAGCCTGCAGGGACCTGGAGCCCCCCTGAAAGTCGATGATCTGCACATCAAGCCCTTCGTCCTTGAAGTACCCGAGGCGCTCGGCAATCGAAATCGGGAGGTAGTAGTACAGGGCCTTACCGCCCACGGCAATGCGCACACGGCGGTCTGCGGCAAAGACCGCGGGAGCACTCATCGTAAAGGCAGCGGCGGCTGCAGCGGAAAGAATCTGACGGCGGGTAAAGCTCATTTGATTTTCTCCAAAAACTAAAAAACGCACAGGTGAAACTTCACATGTGCGTCTGAACAAACTCTGTAATTGTCTGCGGCTCTTCGTGCTTTGCCTTTTTACCGCCACTGCAGCCGGATAAAAACTTTCCCCCGACTGTCGTGTCTGCTTGAAGGCAGAACCGCAATGCGGGGGATGTCAATGTCAGTCACCGACGCACAGGCGCTTATCCCCCGCCCGCTTTAGCGGTAGGGATAGCAGACGCAGTAAAGCGGCGCTTGCGCTGCGCTTCATTGCATGTGTCTGTGCGGTGGTCTGCATGGTAAAAACTGTGTTTCCTTTAATACCGAAAGGCTCCAGCCGCCTTTCAATGCGTGCAAGATAGCGCGCTCAAAAAAGGTTGTCAAAAATTTTTTGCGCTTCTGAGACATTATCCTTAGACAAATCCCGCAGGAAGGCAAAAATGCAGGACGACAACCGCGCCGCAGCGGAAAACTAACCTCGCCGTCCCGGCATCACCTTGCGGTCAACCACTGCTGCCGCAATACTCGCCGCATCCGTATATTCCACCTCAACGCCGGCAGGCAGCCCCCGAGCCAGACGCGTCACACGAAGTTCAGGAATATGGCGTTTGAGCGCAGCTGCCACCATGTGCGCGGTGGCCTCCCCTTCGGGCGTGTAGCTTGTAGCAATCACGACCTCCTTAACCTCAGGATCTGAAGCCTCTTCAATGAGCTTATCCACGCCGAGCTCCTTTGGACCGATTCCGTCCAAGGGATTGACGCGCCCCATAAGTACGAAGTAGCGGCCGCGGTAGGAGACACTGTCTTCAACAGCATTCTGATCCGCCGGCGTTTCCACCACACAAATGACCGAGCGGTCGCGGTCGGGCTGCCGGCAGATGGCGCAAAGCGGTTCCGTCGTGAGCGTATTGCACTGCGGACAACGGTGCACCTTCTCAATGGCTTCAGCCAAGGTGCGCGCCAGATCCATGCCGAGCGCACGCCTGCGGTCAAGAAGATCATCCACGAGACGCGCGGCAGATTTGGGCCCGAGCCCCGGCAGATCGGCAAAAAGATCCGTGAGATGCGAGAGCCGCTCATCGGTATTTAACGGCATGTGTCACCCTGGCATTGAAGTTGGCTGCCGCCGATTGTAATGCGTAGAAAGAAAGCTCAGTCCCGGAGGCAATACCACAAAGACCCGTCACATTCAGAACACTGCCTGCCGCTCCTCTCGTAAAGTCTTACCACCATCAATATATAAAAGGCGGGCCGCAGGGAGACCAGACAAGTAAACAACACCCCGTCTGAAGACGGGGGCTTTATTGTAACCGCATCACACGGCCCAACATAAGGCTGGTTTACATCAGCCCCTGTGCTGACAGCTGTCGGCACAGACCCTGCAGGTTGCGGCTCGCATTCAAGTCGCTGTGCGCAAGGTGACCACATTGGCTGCAGCGGAACCCGTGCTTATGGCGTTTGCCCGGTGCCCCGCACTGTGAGCATGTCTGGCTTGTATAGCGCGGATCCAGGAAAACACACCGGATTCCAGCGGCTGCCGCTTTGTAAACAATCATCTCCTGCAACTCACGGAAAGACCAGCGGTGCAGTCGGCTTCTGATGCTTTTGCCGAATTCAACCGCTTTATCGGGTTGAATGCCTATCGGGAACTCGAACAAAAGTACGGCGTCAGACACTGAGACCGATTCCGCCACGGCCTCGTCTTCAGCCCCCGGCAGAAAAAGACTTCTGCAGGCAAATGGCGGATAATGAGACCATTGTCAGCGCATTTGAAGGAGTTTCTCCATGCAGAGAAGACCGATTCGCCGCGGCGGCATTCTTTCCGCGGGCTACGACCCCGAAAAGCGTCAGCTTGACATTGAGTTCGATACGCACCGCATCATGCGCTATGAGGATGTGGGCCAGGAAGTTGCAGACCGGTTTTTAACCTCGGCCGCTCCGGCCTCTTACTTTGCCGATGAAATTGACGGCGAGTACCCGGCGCACGAAGTCAATTCCAAAGAAGCCCGCAGTGCTTCTTCGGCGCCCCGCAAAAAAGGTGTCCCCGAAGAATTAAAGCGGCTCTTTGGAGACGCGTAAACCGACCAAACCTCCCGTTCAGTCTGCAACCGGAAGATGTCCAAAAGCACCTTCCGGTTTTTCTGCATCAAGACAACAGAAATGCGGCTTAATTCCAAAAAGCCGCCATCGAAACAGCGCTACAGCCGTCCCCAAAGTCGCGGACCTGTTGGCCGCAATAAAAGACAACAGCTCCTACCACTTTTTTACCCTGTTTTTCTTTAAACCAGCGGATGTGCCGGAAATCCTCATCGGTCGGTTATGTCATTGGGTTTTCTCCGAATCCGAAAACCCAAAGAATGGTAAAAGAAAACGGTCTGAAGAATCCCCGCCGCAAGATGGTGAAACGCTACACCACGACCGGCATGGCTCACCGCACCATCGGCGAACTCGTCAATTACAAAGCTAAGTCCTGAAAGCAGGAACGTCGGCTCATCGCCCGACGACAGCATGACGCTCGTACCAACCAAATGGATCTGCGCCTGATTCAGACCAACATCAAACATGTCAAAAAGGGGGAAGACGGCTGGTACGGAAAGTATTCCGAGTACGGCGCTGCCAAGCTGTATGAAGACCTTTACTGCGGTCGGGCGGCTGACTGCGAACTCAATATCGCAGAATTTAAAACGGATTGCTTTGGCGGCAGAGCTAGTTCAACGCGCTTCTGCACCAACGGCTACCGCATGATATTGGGCATGGTGACATTGCTGGTGCTCAAGTTGGCCCGGCACTATCTCTTTGGTGTTGTGAAGGAAAGCGCGAAAAAAGCTGTACGTGTTTCCATTGCCCGGCTCAGAACCACTGTCATCCTGGTGACTGCTAAATGGAGCTCAACGATAAACACCGTCCGACTGACGCTGCCCTCTGTTTTGCAGGGAGCCCGCGAGCTGGGAGCGCTTTTCAAGATACCGATACTCTGACGCCTGAGCGTCCCCGACTCACAGAGCGTGCCATCGGGGGTTGGGGGCATTGCACCCAAAATCGAGCCCCGCGTGAATTTTTGCCATGATGCCCCCAGAATTTTCTCGATTTTTGATCTTGCACCAGCCTGCCTTTCTGAAAAATCAAGCTGCTGCAAAATTCAGGCTAGCCAGGAGGTACTGAGCCGTCCGGCTGCGACAAGCGGCCGGGCGGCTCTTTCCTTATGCCTCAACTATGGCTCAACGCTCCTTACGGCTTTGAGCCGGGACGTCCGGCCTGAGAGGCGTAGTAGACGGCAAGCGCGTTAATCTCGTCATCGGTGAGCTTCTGCACGAAGAAGCGCATTTCCTTCAGGATGTCGTTCGTGCGTCTTCCGTCGCGGTAGTCTCTGAGCTGGCCCGCAAGATAGGCCGGGTTTTGGCCGTGAATGACGGGCACGCTTCCGGTGGCCCTTCCTTTCCCCGTCGTACCGTGACAAGCCGCACACGGCGTGATCGCACGCTTGGGATCTCCCTTTCGGACAAGCCCGGAAACATCGATGCCTGAAGTGTCGGCCATGTTCTTCTTGCCGACCTCAAGCTTCGTTCCGTCGGGGCCGGGAAGCATGGCGTACATGGCGGCGACGTCAGCGATCTGCTGATCGGTCATTGTTTTAACGGCCGCGACCATCAGTTTGGCGCGTTCGCCGCCCGAGCGGCGTCCGTCGCGATAATCCAGAAGCGCCTTGGCGGTGACCTCGAAGGGCTGTCCGGCGACATGCGGCCACGCGGAAGTCTGAGAAATGCCGTTCGGTCCGTGGCAGCTCCCGCAGAACTGCTTGCTGTGCACGGCAAAGCCGCCGAGCGGATTGGGTTCCGGAAGCGAGGCGACGACAGCATCGAACGCCTCGGGCGTGAGCGCAGGAGCGTCCGGATTTGCGGCCGGCGAAGCGACCGCCATCACAGGCAAAGCCGCCATCATCAACATGCAGAGTTTTACTGCTTTCATCTTGTATCCTTAGCCGAAGCTGTCGGCCGTAATGGTGTTCATCCAGCTGTGCAGGTAATGTGCGGCAACGGCCTGCTCCTGCGGGCTCGCCGTCAGGAACTGATAGCGGGCTCGCGTATTGACTCGGGCGATTTTGCCGTTGACGATTCGGAAGACGTCGGCCACGAAAAGACCGTAGTCCTCGCCTGCAAGCGCATAGCAGGTGTTCGACCAGGCGGGCTCGGGAATCGGCCGGCCCGCGAGCTCCTCGACGATGGCGCGGGCCGTCGTCTTCGCCTGCGTATTGGCTGAAAAGCCCGACTTCGGCATGGCATCCGCGATGGACGCATCCCCGAGCACGTAGACATCGGGAATGATCGAGCTCTCAAAGGTCCGTCGATCGACCGGGCAGAAGCCCGTCTTGTCGGCTAGATCCATCTCAAGCGCAATGTTTGCCGCACGCATCGGCGGAATGATGTTGATCACGTCCGCCTTGATCATGCCCGCTTCGGTCCGTACCGTCATGCCGGCTGCATCGAGTTCCAGAGGCTTGCCGCCGTCGTGCGCCTGAATCCACGCAAGCCGGCAGTCGTCGCGTGCGGGCTTTGCGTAGTTGGAAAGCTTCGCCGAATAATCGGCCGGGATCGGGAACCCGTAGAGGCGGTTCCAGCCGAGGATCATCGTTTCATCCGTCACGAAGCTGTTCTTCGGATCGGTGATGATGACCCTTGCGGTCGGATTGTGCTTTGCGCACCATTCGGTCACGAGCGCGGCGCGTTCGTACGGACCGGGCGGACAGCGGTACGGATTGGGCGGCGCAACGATGAGGAACGTGCCGCCGCTGCGCATCGACTGAAGCTGATTGGCAAGGAGCTGCGTCTGAGGACCTGCGATCCAGCCGCTCGGGATTCGGGAGGCCGCCAGATCCGCGCTGTAGCCCGGCAGAGCATCGTAGAGAAGCTCGATGCCCGGCGAAACGATGAGCTTGTCGTAGGCATAACGGCCTGTTTTGCCGATCACGGTCTTTCTGTCGGCATCAAGACCGATGATCGTGTCGCGAACGACCTTGACGCCGTAGCGCTCGTGAAGCGCGTCGTATGAGACCGTGAGATCCTCCATTGTCACGGCGCCCGTCAGAAGTTCAGACGAGCCGTAATGGCGCACGAAGTTCGGATTCCGGTCGATCAGCGTAACGTGGATCTTCGGGTTGAAGATCTTGAGGTATTTGGCCGCGGTAGCGCCGCCGACGCCTGCGCCGACGATGACGATTTTTGCGCCGGCCGCAGGTGCGAGCGATTCGGCTGCCATCCTCGCCCAGGAAGTGCCGGCGGAAGTGCCCGCGGCGGCAAGGGCCATGGCCGTCAGAAGGCGGCGGCGGTGAAGCATGACTGCATTTCTCATTTCTGCTCTCCCGTCTTGATGTTCGCAAAGAAGTCGGCCATGCGTTCGATTTCATCGTCGCCGTAGCCCTGAGCAATGTGGCTCATGATGGAAGACGGCCGCTTGAGGTTCTTGAAATCCTTCATCGAGATAATGAATTCGGCGGGCGGCATGCCGGCCAGCGGCACAAAGTTTTCACCCTTAACTTCTCCGAAGGTCCCGTGGCACGCGGCGCACGTATGCGCCAGAGAGTCGGCCCTGGGTTCGGACGAAGAAGCGTCGCCGCCGAGAGCACTCCCGGATGCTGCGCAGAAGAAGGATGCGCCCGCCGCTACAATGATTTGCCTGATGTTCATGTTGTCTCCTTATCCGTTGATCACGATCCAGCCGATGATGAAGTAGCCGGCGACCCAGCAGATATGGGACGCAATGGCGAGGGTGCCTACGCGGGTGAGTCCGGAGGAAGGCGTGTAGAGATCCTTCGTCTGACCGCTCTTCCAAGCCAGTGTCAGAAGGTACGAAAGGTTGAGGCCGCCCAGGACGAGGAAGGTCACGAAGAAGATGGCGGTGCTCGGCCAGTCCATCGTGATCTTGTAGTCGAGCGCATTCCAGCCGACGGCGTCAAGCAGCGTGACGAAGCGGAGCACTTCGCGAACGGCGGCGAGCACAATCGTCATGATGATCGTCATGCCGAATGCCATGTAGTTGCAGAAAATGCAGAGCTTGCGCTTTTTCTGAATGAAGCTCATGGCGCCGAAGTACGCGATCGGGACCAGCGCAATCCACATCCAGACGGACGTGCGGAACCATTCCATGTTTTCAGGAAGCGCCGCCATCCAAAGCGCGCCGGCAGCGAGGACGAGCACGGCGCCTGCCTTGGCCATGGCGTGTGCAAGGCCTTCGATGAAGTCGACGTAGCCGTAGTCCGTCTCGCCCGAAGAGAGGAGATAGCGGCGCATGCCGAAGAGCCAGGCGGCCGTGACGGGAAGGCTCAGCAGCAGGAAGAACGCCAGACGTCCGATCGTGAGGCTGTGAAGTTCCCGGCCGTAGGGCACGATCGTGCCGCCGGGAGCGTACCAGTTCATCCATTCCGCGGGCTGAAGCGACTGATTGACGACCGCGTGCATGATGGCGCCGCAGACGATCATCAGAAGGAGCGAGCCGGCCAGCCAGAAGCCGCCGCGCGGTGCGCCCGGACGGCTCGACGGCGTGCCGTCGTCCGCATATGAATGATTCAGGCCGTACCAGCGGTAGAGCGCCAGATAGGCGACCGTGAGAACGGCAAGGAAGCCGAGAAGCCACCAGGCCGAAATCACGTTCGATGTGTACCAGAACGGATCGTAGATGACCTGAACGAAGAGAAGCGGCGCGACGCCCAGCACGATGGCGACCGCGACGGCAGCCTTGGCGGTCGTGCCCAGCGCGCCGGAAAGTCGCTGCCAGTACGGATTCGAAGAGAAGCTTCCCACAGCAGCAAGGCCTAGCGTGCCAAGCATCACATTGACTGCCGTCATGTGAAGCGCGAACGTTACGACGCCGAGCACGAGGAAGACGAGCGGATGAGCCGGCGCTCCCGCAGGATCCATCAGCGCCAGAAAAAGGGATTCATTCATTTGGCGTCTCCTTTCTTGACAAGAGTTTCGATGTAGGCGGCCATGGCTTCACGCTCCGCTTCGGGGAGCGGAACCGCGGGCATGTAGACCGTGTGGCCGCGATGCAGGCCTGCGCCCAGATAGTCGGCGATGAAGCGCCGGTCTGCATCGGCCGGGAAGAAGCGCTCAAGCGGCCGAATGCCCGTGGAGGTGAGCGAATGACAGTTGCTGCAAAGCGTGAGCGCAAGCACGCGGCCGGCTGCGACCTCGTTTTCAGGCGTCACTCTGCGAAGGCTTTCCGGCACGAACGGATGCTGAGCGAGAATGCCCTTCTCCGCCATGCGCGGCAGTTCGCTTTTGATGCCAAGAGCCGGAACATCGCGCCCGATGATCTGATTGCCGTACACATACTGGCCGGCCACCCACGGCTTGCGGATGATTTCGCGAGCCGTCTCCTCAGGCGCAAGACCGAGGACGAGAATGACGATCGTCATGACGCCGGCCAGCCACGGACGCAGAACCGCGGGCTTCCAGGCGGTGATGATGAAGTACGCGGCGGAGACGGCCACCGAAGCCGCCATCATGAGGCCGAACTGCTCGGGCAGGCGCGTGGCCGCCAAATCATGCGCCTCGGCCGGAATCGTGGACAGATACCAGTTGAAGGCTAGACAGCCGAAGAACGTGCCGATGAGGCCGGCAGTCGAAAGAATGCGCACGATCGCCCTGCGGTCGTCCGCATCGCGGATGCGCCCGGCCACCATGCCGCCGACGACGCCGGTGATGGTGAGCATGAACATGAAGCGCGCGGCCACCTGAGCAAAGGTGTTTTCGCCGAAGAAGGCATTGAGCACGCCGCCCGTCTGATGCCAGTCGGCCTGACCCGGCCACAGCATGAAGGAGAGAATGCCCGCAATCACAAGCAGCGTTGCGACGGACGAGAGCCCGAAGATCGTCGCAATCCGCGTATGGGTCTTCGGATCTACGCGGCCGGCCAGATAGACAAGCAGATAGACGCCGACGACCTCAATGAGGAAGAACACCCATTCGCTCGCCCAGAGCCAGACGAAGCTGTGAATGAGAGCGGAAATGCCGCGCGGGCTCGCAACTGTTGCGGCAAACCAAATGCCAGGCCCCGTGATGGAACCCAGCACGTAGCTGAAGATGAGAAGAAAGAGACCGTAGCGGCGAATGAAGCTGAGATAAACGGGCCGGTCCTTGCGAACGGCATAATTGGCCAGCCACGCAAACAAGATGCCGCCGCCAACCGAGGCGTGCGAGAAGAGAACGTGAATCGTGGCAATGAAGCCGATGATCCAGCCGCTTCCGACACCCGGTTCAAACCAGGTCGGATAGAGTCCGAGCATATATTGCTCCTGAAGAAACGTTTGAAAGACTTTTAAGGTCGCGCTCATTCCAAATTTATCGCGAATGAGAGCAACTCCTAATTTTTCCATCAAGCGATCTTCGAATGCATTTCGGGTTTATCCGTATGCACGTCATTTAGCCTACATCAGCCGGTCTTCTTTCAAATAATTGTCTTCGCCTGCACCGCTGTCTGTTTTAGCTGTTTGTAGACGAGTCTGAACAACAAATTGCTCCTAACGACGTAGTCGTCTAATCCTAATTGTCTTCGCCTGCACCGCTGTCTGTTTTAGCTGTTTGTAGACGAGTCTGAACAACAAATTGCTCCTAAAGACGTAGTCGTCCAATCCTTTTGGATATCGAAAAAACAAAGGGATATAAGATTTCCCTATTGAAGCTTTAGCCTGCATTTTGCACCAGCTTGATTTTTCAAAAAGGCAGGCTGGTGCAAGATCAAAAATCAAGAAAATCCTGGCTCTTCGTGCATAGTTGTGGGTAAAAAAAAATCAAGCAACTACACCGGAAGGCTGTTGTTTAGCGGGCTTTCCGGAGACAGCATGGTTTGGCAAAGGGATCACCAAAT